>ERZ795045.236-NODE-236-length-73012-cov-5.412106_pt1 | contig 73012 bp, 53 predicted proteins | sample MGYA00375129_ERZ795045 | MGnify/ENA primary metagenome ERZ795045 (study PRJEB30174, sample SAMN05720166) | activated sludge metagenome | isolation source: anaerobic digester from wastewater treatment plant | place: Japan | collected 2015-05-15 ...
TGGGAACCCCAACCGCGAATCCGGCCCTCCGCTCATTGACCAAAAAATTGTCGCGGGAATACCAGTTGCCTTTGGAACTTCCCGAAGCCAAACCGGCGGGGGGATTCGGCGGCAGTGACACCACGCCCGGTCAGAAAGAAACCGCGATGATCTCAATTCTGGAAAATCTCCAGCCCGGTTTGTGGTTGTTCATCGATCATCCCGGCCTCGATACGCCCGAGATGCGCTCCATCGGCCATATCGGGTATTGGAACGTAGCGGCGGACCGGGACGGCGTGACCCGGGCCTTCACCAGTCCGAAAGTCCGGGAGGTGATTGAGAAGCGGGGCATCCGTCTAATGAGTTATGGGGATGTCATCCGGGATAGAAATTAAGGCTCATCCGGCCAATGTGTCCATTTTTAGACCATCGGTTCGCCTCCCTTCAAAAGGATCGATGAAAACCAACCCCCCATTTTCCTTTCCCTCTGGGAGAGGGTCAGGGTGAGGGTAGTCCTGATGAAGGCGTGAGGCATCCTTGCTCGGTCATCAAGGGATCAGTTTCCTGAAATGAAATGCTCACTTCGCCGGCATATCGATGCCCAGCCAACAATTGGCCGTAGAAATGTTCGTCACGCCCGCGCCCTTGAGGTAAAGAAACAATTGCATGCGGTAGGCGGTGAGGAACTTTAACGCCAGGTTCACCAATCCTTCTCCCATTTTGACCGGGATATTGATCATGGTGGTGGTATCCTTTTGCATCAGCTCCTCATTCGTGAAGGGCTGCAACAGATGCCGGATTTCCTCCACTTGGTGATCCATATCTTCACAAAATCGATCGGCGGTTCGGGTTTTGGAATTTTCCATGTCTTGCCCGAGCTGACTCCAATCATTTCGAACCAGCCCTTTCACCGTGGTGGCTCCTATGACTGTTAAGTACTGCAATAATTCCAGCATGGAGCGTTGGCTGGGAGAGGGGCGGTATTCCAGGCCGCCGGGAGGCATTTTCGAGAACAGATGCTTGCAGATTTTGCTTTCATGCTCCACGGATTGGATGAATTGTTCCTTCGTAAACATAGTTATTCTTTCTTGCCTCATCTGGCAGGCAACTCTGACGTTATTTCGTGCCGCCGCCCGAACGGTAAACGATTTCACCGTTGGAGGTCAGGCCATTGGTGCTGTCATAGGGAACTCCCCAGGTGGTGCTGGGCATGTCGCCATCCGGGCCGAAACCCAGTAACACCCACTCGAACGGCCGCAATGGTTTCACACCGTGCTGATTGGTCGTGTTCTGCAGGGGATTGTAGAGGGGAACATAAAATCCGCCGATGTTCGCGTCCAGGGTTTCCAAGTCGCCATAGATGTAAGTCTTGAAATTCACGTTGTTTCCCCCGTGAACATCCACACCGTACCGCTCAATGAACGGATCTTTGGGCACGCTGGACATGTAGGCTACCGGAGTGGTGAGCACCGCCAAGACATCTTCCCCCGTGCGCTGGAGCTGGTTGGACCGGTATCCCACCCCGTGGAAGACTTCGTTGATCCGCTTGGTGGCCCATTCGTAGTCGTCATCCCACAGGTCCACGAGCATGACGTTCTTGTCTACCCGGAACGACTCAATGGCGGTTCCCAGGTTCCGCATATCGGCGTAACTGCGGGCGATTTTCGCGCGTACCTGGGCATTTAAAAAGTTGGGCACGGCAATGGCCGCCAAAATGCCGATAATCGCCACGACGATGAGCAGTTCGATTAAAGTAAAGGCTTTGGAAACGGGGCTTGAGAGATTCATAAATGGTCCATCTTGGGCTAGTGGAATGGAATTCAAACTTCCCCGCCGTGGGTGGGTGGAACGGAACAAGGATGAGCGGACATACCCCCGGTCGAATGGATTCTATCATACCGGAGCAGGAAAATCCGGGCTATGGCGGACAATTCAATGGCGATGGAAATTGAGCTTCATGGGGTATCTATTCAATCTATCGAAACGAAATACTATTGGGATTCCGGGGATTTCAAAATAGCGCTTTCTTCGAATACGGCGTGCATGATGACTGTGCGCTCGTCTGTGGTGAAGACCACATGGATCTTGCCATCCCGGGTCTGGATGGCGTAGGGATACGCGAAACTGTTTTCGCCCTCCATGATGTTTCTCCGGTAGGGCCAGCTCGTGTCGTTGTCGGTGGAAATGGCCACGGTGAGGGGGGTGCGGTCGTTCATGCTGTCATTGTATATCAGCATCAGGTGGCCGTTTTGTAATCGGAGGAGATCCACTGCCGAATTGGGATTCTTGAACGAGGTGACTTGGGCGTCGCTCCAGGTCCATCCCCCGTCCCGGGATTCCGCCCGCAACAGGTAACCCTGATCCGTGGGTTCAAAGTCGCCTCCCCGGCGGATGTAGCAGATCAGATAGTCATCCGTGATTTGCGCCACCTGCGGCTGCAGGTTGCCCATGGGCGAATGGATGAAGTGGGTCGGAGTCCATTTTTTGGTTTGGGGATTATACCGCATGAAAAAAGAAGAAGTGCCGGGATCGGTCCGTTCGGTATCGTTGCTGATTTCAAGGTACATGGGAAGCAGGTAATCCCCGTTCCGGAGTACGATCGGCCGGCCGCGCACCATGGTGCCCAAATCAAAGGTGAGCATGAACGAATCCGACCAGGTATGCGCGCCATCGGTGGATATCTTGCATTTGACCCGCGACGTGGACCACGTGTCGCCATAACGGTTCACGTAAAACAGCCACACCTTCCCGTCGGGGGCTTGCCAGACCACCGGATTGCCTTCGGAGATATCCGGCGTGTCCGCGATTACCACTGGAAAACTCCACGCGGTTTCACCCGCCTTGAGCCGCGATCCAAAGACGGCGGTATCGGTGCCGTATTCACCGGATCCCCCATAATAGGCCATGTACAAATCGCCGTTGTCCAGTTCGGTGATGGAAGCAGGATGCTTATACGGGCCGGGATGTTCCGGACCGAAAACGCGGCTGATTTGGATTTCCTCCGAGGCGCCGGACAGGGCGCATACGCAGGCAACACAAAAAACGGTCAGGGCATGATTCATGTGTGGAATCCACGTTTCCCGGCAGGGGTTTAAAATGAGGAAGGAGCCGCTGCCAAATCCATGCACAACGACTCCTTTCCTACTGCCTTGGCTGCGTTTTACGCACGCATTCCTTCCTTTCTCGCCTTCGTTCCATCCTTTGGCTTAATCCCCGTGGGGACCTTATCGCGCGGCTTATGGCATCACCGCCACCTGATCCGCGAATGGACTATTTCGGTGTCCGAACCGTGGAGTTTGAGGTCATGGCCTCAATGCACTTCCATATAAAAACAATAGCAAAAAAAATTGTGTTTGGCAATAGGGTTTTTGATTTTTTTTCTGCGGGGATGGCTGGCCACCCCGGCTGCTCTGTGCGAATTTCCGTTCGGGGGGCTATCATACCCGCCGGAGATGCAATGGATGCTACGGGACGAAAGGGCAAGGCATGGCGTGGGTGTGGTTGTTGGCCGCGGGGCTTTGTGAAATCGCCTGGGCGATCGGTCTTAAGTATTCGGAAGGATTCACGCGTTGGCGGCCTGCGGTTTGGACGGTGGCGGTCATGATCCTCAGCTTTATCTTGCTCGCCAACGCGATGCGTTCTTTGCCGGTGGGAACGGCCTACGCGGTCTGGACGGGCATCGGCGCGGCGGGGACAGCGGTGTGGGGCATGCTTCTGTTCGACGAACCGCGCGATCCCGCGCGCGTCTTGTGCCTTCTGCTCATCGTGGCGGGCATCGCCGGCTTGAAGATTGTGTCGCCGGAATAAGGGAATCCAGGTAATCCTCTGCGGAATTCAGGTAACTCCCTCATGCAACCAACCTGGCGGTGTGAAATCCGGGAACTGCCTCTGCGGGATCCCTTCGGGCTTTCGCGGGGAACCCGCCGCGCGGTGAAGAATCTGTTCCTCCGGATCGGAGAAGGATGGGGCGAAGGCGCGCCCATCTATTACCATGGCCAAACCGTGGAACGCATGGAATCTTTGGCTCACACTTGGCTGTCCGAAAAGCCTGATTTCAACCGTCCGGTTGAAATCATAGTGGCCGGACTATTGGAGCGCTTCCCCGGCGAGACCGCCCTGGCACAGGCGGTGGACCTGGCCTGGCATGACGCCTGGGGGAAGCGCGAAGGCCGGCCCCTGTACCGGCTTTGGAATACACCATTCCGGGCTGATCTGATCTCATCCTTCACCATCGGCCTGGACAACCTCGAAACCGTTTTGCGAAAGGTGGACCAGGCGGAATCCTATCCCATCCTCAAAATCAAAGTCGGCGGGGAAGAAGATTTCCCTATCCTGGAAGCCATCCACGCGCGGACCCGAAAGCCCCTTTACGTGGATGCAAACGAAGGCTGGTCCGTGGAACAAACCGTGGAAATGCTCCCGAAACTGCAAGAATTGGGCGTGAGGGTGTTGGAACAACCTTTGCCGCGGGAGGACCAGGAAGGCTACCGCCGGATTCAGGAAACCAACCGCTCGAATATCCCCATCATTGTGGATGAAGGCGTGCACGGCCCGGAAGACATCGAAACCTGGGCGGGACTGGCGGATGGCATTAACATCAAACTCGCGAAATGCGGGGGATTGGCCCGCGCCCGTCAGATGATTCATCTCGCCAGGCAACAAGGGATGCGGATCATGCTGGGCTGTATGATTGAAAGTTCACTGGGCATCACCGCGGCGGCCCATCTCGCTCCGTGGGTGGATTTTCTCGACCTGGATGGCGCGGCCTTGCTGGCAAATGACCCCTTCCAGGGCATGGTCCTGGATCACGGCCGGTTGCTCATGCCTCACCGGCCGGGAATCGGGGCCGGGCGGCTAAAATGAGGGACCATCTTTTTTCAGGCTCATCGGGCAAATACGTGCCTTTTTCAGTCCTCAGGTCCGATTCACTTCGAAAGAATCGATGAAAACCAACGCCCCAATTCCCACTCCCTTTGAGAGAGGGCCAGGGGGGTATTTTTATAGGAACAAAACCGGAGTGTTTACCCTCCTCCCGGAGGGCGTGGAAGCGATTGTACCTCATTCGGCACCCTCTTCTCGGATGATTCTTCTTATTTCTTTTGCTCCTTTTCTTCTTTCATTTGTTCGATTTCTTCCAACACCGCCTGGATTTCCTCCTTATCTTGCAGCATGGGTTTATCTCTCAACGCGTCCCTCAGAATGCGTTCGGCCCGCGCGGGGTCTCCGTTTTGAATGTGAATCCGGGCAATTTCGGCATAACACGTCCCGCAATTCGGGAAATTGTCCAGGTAGGAGGCATAAAGCCCAATAGCCCGGTTGATTTGGTCCTTCTTGATCCAGAGGTGCGCCAGCCGGCGGCGGGAAACCGGATCATGCACATTGCGGTCCAGAATCCGCGCGGCGGTTCTCAAGGCTTCATCGATAAGGTCCTTTGCGATGTAGGCGTCAACGAGGGCGTTTAATGTTTCCAGATCATGCGGAAGATACTCGCTCGCCTTTTTTAAACGGATGAGGGCTTCGTCGTATTTCGCTTCCGCCAAAAGCATCAATCCCGATTGTTTAAGCAGCAGGCCGTTTTCCGGAATAGAGCCCCAGGCTTTTTCAAAATGGGGTACTGCTTCGTTCAACCGGTTGAAGGCTAACAACGTTTGCGCCATCCGGGCGTGAAAACCGGTATCAAAATGCCGGGCACCGCTGTTCAAACCGGTGGCGAAATAGACCCGGGCGCGATCCGGCTGATGTTCTCCTAGGGCAAACAGACCACGGGTTACGATCCATTCCGGTTGGCCGGACGCGAACCGGCCCGCTTGGCGCATAAGGGCCTGCGCAGCCAGAATCTCCTCATTCTTGAACCAAGATGCGCCGGCCGGAGCCTCCCCCTCTTTCCCGTCGGAGGATTCCGGAACTGGATTCCGTTTCCACGCCGCCTGGGCCAGGATGATCAGAGCTCCGGGATGGTGACGGACCGGCGGGGGGAGCGTTTGGGCTGCCTGGGCAATGGATTTTCCGGATAACCAGACACGATAGGCGTAGGCTTCTGGTTCATTGACGAAATGGGCTTCGTTCCATCCGGCGAAGGGTTCTGGCCGGTTTCTTTTGGACGGGAGATCCTGCTCACAAAGAAATTTCGCGAACTGGATATTCACCTGGGCGGGGCAATCCGCTTGTTGCAGGGCTTGAACAAAACTCTCGAGCGTCTGATCCGTATACCCCAACATCCACCGGGTTCGTGCTTCCAGGTAAGCGCGGTACCAAGTCTGAGTCTGGATTCCCTGGAACTGTTCGAGCGCGGTTTGATACTGGCCGGCCGCTAAATCCGATTCGATTTGGATGAGCCGGACGGTCTCCTCGCCGGGCGCCAGCTGCAAAGCCTGATTCAAAAGCCGTTGCTGGACCTCCGGATCGGAAACGGCCCGGCTGCTGAGCGCCAAGGCAAGGGCGTTCGCGGGATTTTGGGTGGCTAAGTCCATGTATTGCCGTTCCAAATCGCCGGATTTTCCCGCGGATTTCATGAGTTCTTGGTAGTGGATATGATGGAGGGGTACCGAGAGATCGTCGAATTGCGGCAGTACCCGCGCCGCCTCGGCGATCTGCCGGGCCTGATATTGGTTTTGATAGTAATGGTACTGCCAACGGGCAGAGAGGGTGGGGCTATACAAAATACCCGCCAGAATGACAACCGCGAGTACACCCATTCCTGCCTTCTGCGGAAAACTCCAATGGCCGATTCCGTTCATCCTATTCCTTTCGTCTTCCCGGGATGGCAAAAAACGGATCATTCCGGCGCCCGGGTATTCCAGTTTTCTCGGTTCGAGTGTGTCAGAATCCGCCTGCAGGTCAAGATGAACCCTTCAGGCCCCCGCTGGGCTCAAATAGAGTAGGCTGAGGATCCGCCAGAATGTAGATCTTTCTATACTCATAATGTGTGATAGGACTCCGAATAGCATCGCGAAACGATTCCCTCTCCCTCCGGGACAGGATCAGGCTGAGATCCGCCTTGAATAAACGTAAAGCATTACATTCTCCGCGTTCGAGGAGACTGTTACGGCCTGACTTCTGGGAAAGTAACCGGACCGTTTCACTGAAAAAGAGGATCGGCCCCGGAAAATCAAAATAATGAAAAATGATCGGCGGGAAGGGCATTCACCTTGCCCTGAATAGAGGATCAAGGCTATATTTCTTTCGTATCTATCAACCTGCCTGGAGAGTCTCATGGTCGAAAAATCGATGGATCGCAAATTGGCGGAAATCCGGGCCAATCCCAGCAGCAAGGCCTTTATCATCGCTGATGCCAAGGATGCCGATATGGCGCGGGGAATTCAATCCTGTGGACGCCATTCACCGGAATACTACCATGGGGAAGTGCGCTTCCGCAGCATCCAGGAATACCGCCAGATGATGCGCGATGTGGTCCACCAGGGCCTCGTCGACATCATGCTGATGTCGGCCAGTTCCAACGAAGTGCTCACCATCCAGGAACGGCTGTTCGACAACTCGCATGTGACTCCCGCCGGCCGGATCAATGACACGACCGACATCCACACCTTCCGGGGCAGCAGCTACGAGACGATGGCCTCCCGCCCCTTCCGCACGGCGACTATCGATCACCTGCAATGCGGCAAATATGAATGCACGCCGGAAGAACGGGCCATCGGGTGCAACCTGGGTCTCTATTCGATTACGTTCAACAATGACGTGGACCGGGATCTGGCCACCCTCCAAGCATTTAAGGAATTCCGGATTGAGGCGGAAGCCAAAGGCATGCGCTATTTCCTGGAAGTGTTCGATCCGAATGTGCCCGGTACGGTTGATCCCCACCTCATCGGGGCGTTCGTAAACGACGCGATCGTCCGGAGCCTGGCGGGCGTCACCGAACGGGGACGTCCCTTGTTCCTGAAGATGGTATATCACGGTCCTAAATTCATGGAAGAACTGGTAAATTATGATCCCTCCATCATCGTCGGTATCCTGGGCGGTTCTTCGGGAACTACATATGACGCGTTCAAGCTGATCGCCGACACCCAGAAATATGGCGGTCATGTGGCCCTCTTCGGGCGCAAAATCAACAACGCCGAGAATCAACTGGTCTTCATCAAGTTCCTCCGGATGATCGTGGACGGTGAAATTTCGGCAGAAGAAGCCGTGAAAGCCTACCACGGCGTTTTGCAAGAATTGAAAATCACGCCGCAGCGCAGCCTGGCGGATGACATGGTGCTGACCGATCCGGCCATGAGTTACAGCGGGCGTTCTACAATCACGGTTCCCGCTTCGCCTCCACCACCCAAGCCTGCGGTTCCCAAACCCGTCCCGGCTCCTCCCACGCCCGCGGCGGCGGCCCGGCCGGTTTCCTCCCGCCCCCGGATGGTGGATGAGGAAGAACCTGATTTCACCAAAATGACCCCGCAAGAAAAAATCGAATACAACCAGCGGAGGCGTGACCGTATTTTCGGATAATCACCGGGAGAACCTTCAAAATCGCTTGAAGTTACGATACACAAGCTGTTCGAAATGAAAAGGTTATATGTTTTGATAGAATAGTCTTTCGGTCGTTCTCCGTGCATTTATTTCGAATGAACTTTTCGCTGGGATAATGGCCCACATTCTCGCGTCAGACTTACGGGGTTTCTTGACGTTTTAAGGTGGCTTTCTTCGGATCGCTCTGTTCAGACGCCTCCTGAGATTTCATTTTGATCCCTTCGTCAAGCATGCTAATATAACCGCAATAATTATGGCCACCCAAATTCCATCACTGGAGACGATCCAATCCCTTTATCAATTGCGCGAACGTCCGGCGGGAACACGCTGGACGCTGGAGGAGGCCTACTCGTTCTGCCGCAAACTGACCGTATCGCATTATGAGAATTTCCCCGTGGGTTCGCTGCTGCTGCCCAAGGCAAAACGCCCCCACGTCTATGCCATCTACGCGTTCGCGCGGGTCGCGGATGATTTCGCGGATGAGCCGCTATACGAGGGATCTCGGTTGGAATACCTCAACGGCTGGGAAATCCTGCTCGAGGAATCTAATCAGGGACGGGCAGACCATCCCATCTTCATGGCGCTGGCCGACAGCGCTCAAAAATTGGATTTGCCCATGGATTTGTTTCGGGATCTCCTGCAGGCCTTCAAGCGGGATGTCACGGTGAACCGCTACGAAACATTGGATAGTGTCATCACCAAGTATTGCCGGTATTCCGCCAATCCCGTGGGCCGGTTGATTCTGCGCCTGTTCGATTACCGGGATGAAGAACAAATGATCCTTTCCGATCACCTCTGCACCGCGCTGCAACTCACCAACTTTTGGCAGGATGTGACCATCGACCTGCAAAAGGACCGCGTGTACATCCCCCAGAATCTGATGCGGAGTGAAAATTACACCGAAGAGGATTTATTCGCCCGGGTGTACGATGAGCGGTTTCAGCGGATCATGCGATTCTTGACGGCTCAGACATGGAATCTGTTCGACCGGGGATATCCGTTGGTGGAGCAAGTGCGGTGGCCGCTCAACGCCGAATTGCGGTTTACCTGGCTGGGCGGCGTGACCATCCTGTCCCGGGTGGCGCAAAATCAATACAATGTATTCGATCACCGGCCCGCTCTGAACCAATGGGATTATGTGATATCCGGCGGCCGGTCATTGCTGGGAATTGGACGTATCCGGAATCGTTTTAACCGGCTGTTTGAATCGGTCAGGACTGGCGCTTGACGAGAGACCAAGGAATCGCGGCGGATCAGGGAAATGGAGAGGGTGGATTACGCGGACTATACCCGGCAGAAAACCAAGGCGAGCAAAACCAATTTCTATTATTCGTTCCTGTTTTTGCCCAAAGTGAAACGGGAAGCCATCTACACGGTCTATTCGTTTTGCCGGGAAACCGATGATATCGTCGATAACATGACCGATGTGGATGACGCGCGCCGCCGGCTCGACGTATGGCGTTCCGAGATGGAAGCCTGCTACAAACAACAACCCGGTCATCCCATCACGCGGGCGTTGCTGGAGGTCATTCAGCGCTTTGGCATCCCCAAGGAATATTTCCACGCGCTCATCGATGGCTGCGAAATGGATATCCGGCTGAAGCGGTACCAGACCTTCGACGAATTGGCCGCCTACTGTTACCGGGTGGCCAGCGTCGTGGGCTTGATTTGCATCGAAATCTTCGGTTACCGCTCCCGCCAGGCCAAGGATTACGCCATCAACCTGGGCATGGCCCTCCAGTTGACCAATATCATGCGCGACGTGGGCGAAGACGCGCGGAACGGCCGCATTTACCTTCCCTTGGAAGATCTGGAGCGGTTCCGGTATTCAGAAAAGAGCCTTCTGGAAGAAGGATATACCCCCGCCTTCATTGAATTGATGCGCCACCAACTGGATCGCGCGCAATCCTATTATGACGCCGCCACCCGCTTGTACGAACGCCGCGATCATCATTTACTCTTTCCCGCAGAGATCATGAGAAAGATCTATTACCTTTTGCTGATGAAAATCGTGCGGGCGGATTTCAATGTCTATCAGCAACGTATTCGCGTTCCCAATCAGAAAAAAATGATGATCGCTCTCAGCACCTGGCTCGAAAGCCGATGGAGCCGTGTCACCCAATGGGCGGCCACACCGTCGTAATCGGGGGCGGTTTCGCCGGAATTTCCGCGGCGGTGGCCCTGGCGGAAGCCGGCCGGCCTGTCCTCCTCATCGAAAAGAAAAGTTTTCTGGGCGGCCGCACGTATTCCATTCCCGGCCGGCACACGGGCGGCCGGGTGGATAACGGCCAGCATATCTTGATGGGTTGTTATCACCACACCTTCCGCCTGCTCGAGCGGTTGGGAACCCGGGAAGGCGTGCGGCTGCAGGAAAATCTCCGCGTGCCGTACCGGGGGCCTGGCGGCTTTCGCGACACACTTCAATGTCCCGCGTTGCCTGGACCATGGCATCTCCTGGCTGGTTTGTTCCGGATGCGTTCACTGGGATGGAGGGACGGCTGGGCGGCAATACACTTTGGTTTGGCGTTGAAACGGCCAGGCGCGGTTCACCAATCCGAAACCGTTTCCGAACTCTGCCGCCGCCTGCGCCAGCCCGAGGCTCTCCGCAAACGTCTCTGGGATCCTATCGCCCTCTCCGCCCTCAACGAGGATCTTTCTTCGGCCGACGCCCGCTTGTTTCAGGCGGTCCTGCAATCGGCGTTTTTTTCCCGGGCCGAGGATTCGAAATTGGCCCTGCCCGTGGTTCCCCTGGGAGACCTCCTGGGAGATAAAGCCATTCGCTTTTTGGAAGAACGAAACGGAAAGGTGTGGCTCGGCCGGAGCGTCACGCGCCTGATAGTGGAGGGAGACGCCGTCTCCGCGGTGAGTGTATCCTCCGGTGAGACCGTGGAATGCGAAGCGTGTATCGCTGCCTTGCCGGAGGTCCGTTTGCGGAGCGTGGTGGCAACCTCCGGTTTGGAAGACCGGCTGCCCTTGCCGGATCTGGGGGCGTCCCCCATTCTCAGCGTGTACCTGGAGTATGATGAGCCGTTTACGGATGAGTGCCTATGTTGTCTGCAAGATTCCACCTTTGAGTGGATCTTCCACCGGTCCAACTTCATGAATCCCGGAATCCACAAGAGATTCTGCGTCTGCTTGGTGGCCAGCGCCGCGCGCCGGTTTCAATCCTGGAGCCGGGAAGACTTGACGCGGGCGGCCATCGACGATATTCAAAATACCTACCCGGAAAGCCGGGGCCGGATGCCCACTGCCTCCTTGGTCTTTTGGGAACCACGCGCCACGTTTTCGGCCACGGTGGAGAATGCGGGCCGCCGTCCGGGACCGCAAACGCCCTTGGCCAATTTTTTCTTGGCTGGCGATTGGACCGCTACGGGACTTCCCGCTACGATCGAAGGCGCGGTGATTAGCGGCCTTCGCGCCGCTGAGAAACTCTTGGGATGAATCCTTTCGTCCACGCTTGGTTTTTGATTCCTCCCCCGAAGATCGAGGGAGGTTAGAGGGATTGATTCTGAAGGGAAAGTTGATTGAGGCATGAATCCTTACATGCTGCCCACCCTCGTCTCCCTCTCCCTCTGGGAGAGGGCCGGGATCAAGGTATTTTGTAGGGGCAGACCGTCGTGTCTGCCCCTGTCATTTTGCCGGAGGAACCTCATTCTTGTATGTCTTCAAGTTCTCACAAAGAAGAAAAATCTATCTAAATTGATCAACAATGGAATTTTTGTATCCTTCGCTGAATTCCTATATTCGCACACAAATCAATAGTACCATGCTCCTATTCCCGCACGTTAATGGGGATGACGATTTCAGGATGATTGAGTTCGTGGTCAGGACGATATCAATCATCCACAACTGGAAATCACCAAACAACCTGGAGGAAGACAATGTCGAAGCATCATTCGCGATTCAGCCGCCGGACTTTTTTACGGACGGGTGTCACCGCTTCGGTGGCCATGGGGATGGGGGTGCAAGCCTACGCGGAAGCCGCGCCATCGGAAAAAGTGGATACGAAAAAAATCCTGAATTACCAGCCGGATATGCGCTACCGGCGGTTGGGGAATACGGACATTTACCTGTCCGTGATCAGCTTGGGCGGACTGGTGAACGAGCCGGGTGTGCACGCCTACGGCATCGACCGCGGTGTCAATCTGGTGCACATCTCGGATTCGTATCTGGGGGGCCGCTCGATCCGGGATTTGGGCGAAGTGATGAAAAGCAAACGCGACAAGGTCTATATCGCGTTGAAGGATAATTTCTTCAGCCGCGAGGATTACCGGAAGGAGAATTTCAAAAAGATCGACGACATTCTGAAACTGCTCAATACCGATTATGTCGATTTCTTTATGTTCAACCGGCACGACGCCGAATCAGCCAAGGACCCCCTGATCGGCGAGTCGTTCGAGAAATTGAAGCAACTGGGGAAAGTTCGTTTCGCCGGATTCACCAATCACGGCGATATCAAAGGCGGAACGGCCGCGGCGGTCGAAAGCGGCATGTATCATCTGTTGAATCCGGTCCTCAGTCAGGACAACCTGACTTTGCTGGATGCCGAACTGCGCGCCGCCCGGGAAAAAGGCATGGGAGTCATGGGCATGAAGACCATGAAAGGCCTGCGCGGGCGCGATCAGGAACTGGCCTATCTGAAAAAGTTGCTCTCCAATCCCGCGGTCACCACCGTGGTGAAAGGCATTGGATCGGTCGAGATGTTTGACGCGTATCTGAAAGCCGCTGGCGAAACCCTGACCAGCCAGGAAGACAAGGCGCTGTACCATTACGCCCAGGCCAACCGCTCCAACAATTGCCTGATGTGCGACGAATGCAAACGCAACTGCCCGGAGTGCATCGAGATTTCCACGGTTATCCGCTGCAAGGATTATTATTTCGAACAGCTCGGCGACCGCTACACGGCCTTCACCACGTATCAAGAGTTGCCTGAACAAAAACGCTTCAACTCGCGGTGCGGCAGCTGCCGGAAATGCGAACAGGTCTGCCCCCACGGCATCCAGATCGTGAACCGCCTGGAAGCCGCGAAGCAATTGTTCGCCTGAACGGTTAAGAGCCCGGGCATCCGGCCCGCGCGCTGGACGGGCGGACTGCAACGGCCGCTTCGTTCGATCCAATCCCCTCTCCCTCTGGGAGAAGGTCCGGGTGAGGGAAAATAAAATAGAGAAGGGCGGACCTGGGGATCCGCCCATTTTACTACACTGCGTTGTATAGTGTGTGTTGTAAAAGAAAAGGAGTTCACATCAATGAGGAATTACGCATGTCTGGCCATGTTCCTGATGGCGGTTAGTTTTGTTCCCATGCCATTCGGTCAGGAAGAGATGTCCGGGGCCGGCGCGGAAGAGATCAAGCCTGTCTCACCGGAAATCCGGAATCAATTGGCCACCTTGTTGCCGGATCCGGAATCCCTTGGAGCGCGGCGGGATGGAGAGGCCCGGTTCTATGGAATGGACCTCTATGAATACATCAACGGCGGAGCGGGCGCGTTCCACAACTACGATTTTGTGGCCCTGGGACACCAGGATTACAAAAAAGAAGACACCGATATCACCGTGGATGTGTATTACATGGGCAATCCCCTGAACGCCTTCGGGATCTACGCGGCCGAGCGCTCTCCGGATTACGAGTTCATCCCTGTGGGCGCCGAGGGCTACCAGGCCGAATCGCTGATCCACTTTGTGCAAGGTCCGTATTACGTTAAATTGTCCGGCTTCAGCGAGAATCAGGGGGGAGTACAGAACGTGCTGCGGGCTTTCGCCGGGGAGGTTTCCAGGCGGATCGGGGATGATAGATCGTTGCCGGAAATTTTGAGGATCTTCCCATCGATGGGATTAATCCCCCGCTCGCACAGTTTTGAGAAACGGGCGCCATTGGGGTATGAATTTCTCGCCCCGGCCTTGCTGGCCAAGTATGCCTTCCGCGAAGAACCCAGCACGCTGGTGTTGTCGATGGCCGCGTCCGGAGAGGAAGCGCGGGAACGGATTCAAAAAATGCGTGAGCGGGTAGCAAAATCCGGCGAGGTGGCGGATTACCCGGAATTGGCTGCGGGAGCGTTCCGGGGAACGGACAGGTACCAGGGCGGGATCATCGGTTTCGCTGTGGATACATACGCTGTGTTTGCCGTCAAACCGCCGGAACATCCGGAGGCATGGGTAAAGAGTGTAATGAAGGCGCTGGCAGGGGAGAAATAGGCATCCGCCCGATTTCTTCCTCAAAGTATGGGGGGCAGAAGAGGATTGATTCAGGATGTATTCGCGGGCTGAATCGTGGAATAGGGGAGCGCGATGCGTGTAATCGATCATCAACAAACTTAGTGAATTATGGGTAGGGCAGGTTGCGCGCGGCGAAATCCATCCCCACGGCCCTTCTTATACGATTCCCTCTCCCCCTGGGAGAGGATCAGGGTGAGGGAATTTTTGTGGGGCGGACCTGGGGGATCCGCCCTCCCAGGTTAACATCGGCCATATCCCAAAGGGTGATGGAATAATACGTCCCTTCTTTTATCGCCGTTCGAGAGTACGCGCTTCCCGGATGATCTTTATTTTTTCGCTTCCTTTATGGGGCCGATCAGCTCGACAAAGGTGCCGTCGGGATCCTGGATCAACACAAAATAGTTGTCACCCATCGCGATCGGCGTGTCGCCCAGCCGTTTCACTTTGTGTTTTTTGATCCGCTCCAGGATGGGCGTGAGATCGTTCACCATGATCGTGATGTATTGGATGCCCGTGTGCGAATGGATGTATTCGTTTTCCTGGGGCTGGGCTTTGTCACCGAAGGTCATCAGTTTGAGCTGGGTGGCGTTTTCACCCTTCCCTAATTTCAATACCTGAACGTGAATGGGCAGGGAATCGGTGAGACCGGATTTCTTCCCGAAATCCGCGTCCACACTGAATTCGGTGGTGTCCACTTGGACCATTCCGACCACATCTTTGTAGAACTTCATGGATTGTTCGAGGTCTTTGACTATCATGCCGATATGAATGGTCTTCAGGGCGAAATCCTCTTCCTCCGCCCAGCCCGGCATTGCCAGCAACATCGTCAAAACCAAAGCCATGTGTGAGAGTTTCATGGGGTTCTTGCTCCTGAAAAGAAAGGATATGACCCCCTCGAGGGGGAAGGCCATTTAATCAAAAGCCGGGATGACTGTCCAGGCGGAAAGGGAAGGGAAGCGAGTCCCGCTTGTCCCCGGGCTGCCGTTTGGCGTGTTTTGACAGCCCGGATACCGGGGGGTATACTTCATCCCACTTAATTTCAATGAAGGGGAAATCCATGAGCAACACGGACGGTTGCAAGGTCAAAATTGTCGGGGCCACGGGATACACCGGTGGTGAATTAATTCGTATTCTCTTGAATCATCCCAAAGTCAAGATTGTTTCCTTGACGGCCGCGGGTTTCGATCAACCACAGCCGGCGCACGCCTTCTGGCCCTGGCTGCGCCATGTCATCGATTTGCCCATCCGGCCCGAAACGGAAGGCGAAGCGGATGGGGCGGACCTCGTGTTTCTAAGCGTTCCCCACGGGGCGGCCATGAAATTGGCCCCGCTTTATTATGAAAAAGGACTGCGGGTGATCGATTTATCCGCCGATTACCGTTTCCCGGATTTGTCGGAGCGCCAAGGCTGGTACGAGGGCGAGCACACCTCGCCGGAACTGTGCGGCGTGGCGGTGTACGGCATGCCGGAATTGTTCCGGGAACAGATCAAACACGCCCGCCTGATCGCTAATCCAGGGTGCTATCCCACCGCCGCGATTTTGAGTTTATATCCAGGCATCCAATGGGGATTCTTCGATCCAGACCGGATCCGGGTCAATTCCGTCTCCGGAGTCACTGGAGCGGCGCGCAATCCGAAACTCCCGTTTCATCACCCTGAGTTCGACCAGAATTTCTTCGCCTACCGGATCGGCAAGCATCAGCATGCCCCGGAGATCGTTTCGGTTTTACGGCGGGTGACCGGCAAACCGGTCACTGTGACCTTCGTGCCGCACGTCCTGCCCCTGCAACGGGGGATTCTCTCGACCATCTACTGCCGCAAGGCCAAAGACGTCCCCTTGGCGGAGATCTGGAACGCCTATCAGGAAACCTACGCCCGCGAGCCGTTCATCCGGCTGTATCCCCTGGGCGAAGCCCCGGCGCTGCAAGCCGTGCGAGAAACCAACTTCCTTGATATCTCCCTGCACGAAGACGCCATGACGGGGGATGTCGTGCTCGTGTCCGCGGAAGACAATCTGACCAAAGGCGCGGCCGGACAAGCCGTGCAAAATTTAAACGTGATCATGGGATTCCCGGAAAAAATGGGATTACTTCCTCTATAATCCATCGTTCCTGAAACCGCAGGAATCCAACATCACCCTGTCTGAAAGAGTGGGGAGCCTATGATGCTATTGTCTAACCGGTCCGGTATGGTCTTTTTCATCGGCTCGTTGTTGATGGGAACGCTGACGGCTGACGCCGGCCCAAACCATTATTCTCCCGCCGCGAATCCGGATTTTACCTTGCTCGACGCCGGAAATGATTTCGCCCTTGTGCAATACACCGGCCCGGATCAGCTCCGGCTCAAGCCGTATAACGCGGCTCAATCCATGGTGTTCCTTGTCATTCCCCCGGGAGCGGAATACACGATTGACTATCCGTTATGGATTTTGCGGGTCGTGAAAAACTCCGGCGATCCTGCCCTCTATCCCCGGTCCGATCAGGCTTCTCCGGAAGAGGCCGCCCAGCAGAAAAAGATCATCGAATCGGCTGTGCAACTGAAACGGTATCAGTTTCAGGAACTGGATGTATTGGGCCTTCAGGTGAATCCCACCGTGAGCCTCTCCCACCCCGAAGCGCGGGCTTTGTTCCCGGCAATCCATTCTCTGTTCGTGGACCGGCTGGAGATCCGGGTGAGTTGGCAAGGGGGATCGGAAATCCGCTCCCAAACGCGAAGCACGTTGGACACGGGCTACAAGCGCCTGTTCAACAACCTGGCCTTGAATCGCGATTATATCGAATCATTCCGCCGGAAACGCGCTATTCCCGAATCCGAAAAAACCGAGGGATTTCATCCGCAAAGCGTGGGATTTGACTTCCAGTCCGCGGTGCTCAATCCCGCCTGGCGGGAGATCGGCCCGCGCCAGGACGGGGTGCGGGTCCGGGTGCGGCAGACCGGCATTACGGCCGTTCGCCCCAAGGACTTGGAAGAGCAAGGCCTGGCTCCCCAGAATGTCCAACTGCCAAACGTCCGGATTTGGCACAAGGGCGTGGAATTGCCGGTCTATGTCGGAGACGACGGGGATGGCCGGTTTCACGACGGGGACGTGATTGTATTTTACGGCGAGGCGTCCGATTCCGAATTCACGCCGGATTCGCACTATTTCCTGACGTGGTTTGAAATGGAGACGCCCCCCCGGCGGGTGGAAGAACGGCCGGCCGCGTGGGCCGATGAAGGCGCGCCTCTTTTTTATGCCTCCCGGCTCTACAATGAAGACCGGGTGTTGGTCAAGGAAAAAAACGGCCGCTTCGGCTGGTATTACCTGGATATGGATTCGAAATCCAAGGATTTGCCCTTGGATCTGCCCGGATTGGCTTCGGCCGGGGATGTGCGGATTGCCTTGGACGCGCAAAACCGGACCCGCCAGCGGTGTTCGTTTACCGCGCAGGTGGGAGACGCGACCCAAGCGTTCAGCCTGGAAATCGATGAAGCCACCCGCTTTTGGTTCACCACCGGAGCGGAAGCACTCATCGCTTCCCCCACGCTGACCCTGATTCTGGACCGGGAACCGGACAGTCATTCCCCCTTTCAGTCAGGACTCAGTGAAAAGGTGGACGAAGTCCGCCATTTGTTTTTTGATGGGATCGAAGTGATCTACCCCCGCCAGGGCCATCTTCCGAAGGACGGACTGGTGGTGGACCGCGCAAAACTGCCCGAAGAGACCAACGCCATTTCGCTTTCGGTTGACGAATCGAATCAACCGGTTTCCGCCTGGGTTTTGGACGGGGCGGGCGGTCTTCGGAAATATTCAGCGTCTGAGGGGCCCCCCAAGGCCGCGTGGGTTCTCCCGAAAGAAGAGTGGACGCGGATGGTGATCATGGGGGACGCGGACTTACCGGGTCCGTATACCGTCGATCTCGACTACCCTTCCACCTTGCACCGGACTGATCAGGGATATAACTATGTCATAATCACCCACGGTTCCATGTTATCCGCGGCCCGCCGGTTGGCGGAATGGAGAACCGCGCAGGGATATGAAGTTCTCCTGACCGGCGTCCAGGATATTTACGATGAATTCAATTACGGATATCCCGATTTCGAAGCGATCAAACGGTTTCTCCGCTACACCCAGTCCGAATGGCAGGGCCTCAGTCCGGACTTCGTGGTGTTGATCGGTGATTCCAACTGGGACCACCGCGACCGGCTGGGAACCGGCGCGCCCGATCAGGTTCCTACCTATGCCCCCCTCGATAATCCCCAACGTTACGCTTCCGACGAATGGTACGCTTACTTATGGGGCGGACCAATGGATTTCTTCCCCGATGTGATCATCGGCCGGATTTCGGTCCATTCGTCTCAAGATTTGAATCGATACCTGACCAAATTATTCCTGTATGAAACTGAATCTCCGCTCGGGCCGTGGAAAGCGCGCAATTTGTTCATCACCGACAACAAGTTCGAGTCCTACGCCCTGGAAAACGCCAACTCCAGCCTTCCCCCGGAATACGAAGCCGCGTTTTTACATCAAAACGATTTTCCGCATGAGACCAATCCGTATCTGCATCACCGCTTCGCGGATACCCAAGATCCCGCGATGCAAAAGTACAAAAACAAGAAATTCTCGCCGCAGTGCACGCGCGCCATCCTGAAGGAATTCGACCGCGGTTCGCTGGTAGTGCAATATATCGGACACGGCGGAAACCAATTGTGGTCGGAAGAGCGGATTTTTTACGGCACCGACAACTCCACCAGCAATCTGCTTGAATTGCAGCCCAATTCGCGGTTTCCCTTCGTCGTGAATTGGTCTTGCCTGACCGGTTACCTGAATTTCAACATCTCCCCCTTCACCGTATGCCTGTCGGAAGAATTCATCCGCTATCCCGACCGCGGCGCCATCGCCGTCTGGGGGCCCAGCGGCGGCGGAACCACCAACCGGCACATGGTGATGTCCGAAATTCTCATGCGCAACCTCACCCGCGGCGGTTTGACCCGGGTGGGTGAGGCAGTAACCTTCACCAAAGCCGAATACATGCTGGACCAGACGGATCCGGAATTGGTGGATCAGTACATTCTGTTTGGCGATCCCGCCGTGCCATTGGTGTTGCCGCAAGAACGGGCGGAGGTCTCCGTGGAACCCGGCTTGTTCGTCGAAGATCAGGAGCAATCGTTTACCCTGCGTTCGGCCCTGGCCACCCTGCAATCCGGCCAGGCGGTCGTCTCGATGAGGATCGGCGAAAAAATCGTGTACGAAAGCGGACCGTTTGAGTTTGCGGATTCTCTCGTCCACCACAGTTTCACGGCTTCTATTGGCAAGGAAGGGCACGACCAGGCCACCGTGCGGTTCTATGCCTGGAACCAGGAATCCCGCCTGGATGCCTGGGGAGGAACACATATCCCGAAACGGAAACCCGATCTCGCCTTGGACGGTGGCAAAGTGGAATGGGATGGCGAAAAGGCCCGCGTCCAGGCCCTGCTGTTCAATCGGTCTCCGTACCCTCTGGATGCCGCCGATTGTCAAGTCCGGATTGGCGGCCGGATAGAACCGCTGGCCTCCGGTCCGGTGCCCGCCGGCGCTTCGGTGACTTTGGAATGGCACGGCACGGTTCCCGCGGATGAGGTGGTCGCGTTGATTGCCGTGCAGCCCAATCCCGCCCAGGGAATCCTAGAAGATAACCTGCCTCCCCCGTTAGTGATTCCTTTGCGGATTCCGGAAGCCAATCCGATTGTTCCCCTTCTCGAAAAAGCGGCTTTCACCTCCCGCGATCTGACCGAGGGCCGGGCGGTGCGCTGGCAAGTCCCGTTCCGGAATTTGTCGGAGACGCAAACCGCTTCCCTTGCCGCCTGTTTGGAAGGCCCCGGATGCGCGACCGGTGAGATCAAGCAAGTGACGCTCTCGGAAGGCCAGGAACGGAAAGTGGATTTTTCCATCCAACTTCCCAGCGCCGGCCGTCATGAATATCTCTTGAAGACCTTTAGCGGCGGAGACACCCGCGTCTACACAGTTCCTGTCCAGGTGGAAGGCAAACCAGACCTGGCCTTGGCGGAAATGGATTACCAGGTGAAGCCGGAACAACCCGTGATCGGCCGCACGGTCTATATCAAAACCACGGTTTACAACGTGGGCGTGGGACCTGCCCGGAATATTACCGTCAAAGCCTTTGACGGGGATCCGGCCTTGCAACGGGAACTGACCCATTTCGATTCCCGCCGGACTGTGGTGATTGACCGGTTGGATCCGGGCGAAATGCAGGAAGTGACCCTGGTTTGGGATCCCCCGGCGTTTGATGGCCTAGGCTCCCATGAAATCCATATCGTGGTGGATCCCCAAGAACGCATCGAGGAAGTCAGCCGCCTCAACAACCAAATCATCGCCAACGTGACGTTGCACGATCTCCCCGATCTCGTGGTAGAGCCTTTTTCCGGTCATGGAATGATGACGGAAATCCACGAGGGCATAGCCTTATGGGGACAACCCTTGCAACTCGTGGGGCGGGTGAGGAACCAGGGGGATTCGGACGCGGAATACGTCCGCTTTACGTTTTTGCACAATCATAAGGAAATTACTCATTTCTTCGAAAAGGTGGCCAAGGGGGCCGTGGAAGAAACCCGGATCGAAGTGCCCCTTCACTCGGCCCGCAACCGGCTGTATGTCATGGCCGACCGCTACGACCTGATCGCCGAAAAAGGAGAAACCCAAGGATTGGGCAACAATGTGAGCCACGAGCAACGGCTCGATTTCCAATTGCGGATGCCGGTTGCCCCCTTGGCCAGCCAGCACCGGATTTACCATGTTACCGAAGCCATCCAATTCATGGCCGGCCAGGGGGAATATATGATGATCGATGAAAAATACAATCATATGTTCCTGGATCCCAATTTGGAAACGGTCCGCTGCCGCCTCCGCCCTTCGTTTACCCAAGACACCTCAGCGTTCTCCACCCTCCTTCCCCGCCAACTGTGGCAATGGAATGCCAAGTATGACTGTTTTTATTCGCCTTTGGAAAGCGATATCCCCTTGCGTTTCGTGGTTCCGGCCCCCATGGGGATCTATGACGTCTACGTGCACTTGGCCAGCAGCAACTCATACGATCAAGGCCTTCCACAAACGATCCGCATCAAAGGCTCGGGCGATTCGGACTTCCAGATGGTGGAGCATGGTCCTGTCGAAGACAATAATTTCATGCGCAAACTGGGGACCTACCATATCCGCGGGGATCAATTTCAAATGGAATTCCGGCCGGTTCCCGGCAAAGCGTCCACCATCTTGGGGGATGTCTTGTTTGTCCGCAACCGCGATCAAGAAACACCGGTGGCCGCCGGCTATCTTTCCCCGTATTTCCCGGCCCCCGGTTCCGGACAGGGGCCGGCGCTCATGCAATGGGACGTCACGATTCCGGAGGGAACCGCCATGTATGTGAAAGCCCGGTGGGTGAACCAAAATCCCGACGGAACGTTACGGTTCTTACCCTGGGCGAGCATCATCGACGGGCAGGAAAAGCAATTGAGCTTGCCAGGCAAAGGGGATTTCTTCCAATATTACATGAACCTGGTCCGCTTCACGCATGACGATGCCTCGCCGGTTGTCCGGGAGGTTACGATTCGCGTCCCCGGCAAGGCAGCCTCCTGACCGCTTCAGCTTTTCCGCCCCCCGCGTTGACAGGCACCCGGGGGGCGGGATACCGTTACACGGGAGAATCGATCGATTCGGCCGGGATCTGGGATATCACTGACCCGGGACCGTCGGTCCCCGCACAGGATTCTGAGTGATTGCATCATGGATATACTGCAGTATATCGAACGGGCGCAAAACGCGGTCAAGCAGGGCGAATATGACCTGGCCGCCGAATACTACCACCAGGTCTTGCAACGGAATCCCCGCCATCCGGAGGCTCTGCAAGGTCTCAAGCAGATCGAAATCGTCCGGGCCAAGGAAAAACTGACTCCTCTCACGCGCGAACTGGGCCTGTGGAAAGGCCGGATCCTGATGCTTCTCGGCCAGGCCGCGAGGGCGTATCCCGGCCTGGAAATCCTCTTCCACTGCCTCCCCGGCCATCCCCGGATTGCGTCGGCTTTCGCCCGGTGCGCGGAAGCCTGCGAACGCTACGAGGAAGCGGCCGCGGCCTACCAGCGCGTTCTGGCTCAGGACCGCGAAAACAAAACCGCCCTGAAAGCCGCCGCGGAAGTGTTGGTCAAGCTGGACCGGCTGGAAGACGCGTCCGCGTTGTATCAACGGCTCCTGGCCATGGATCCCAGTAACGAGAAAGTGGTCCATCGCCTGCGGGATATTTCCGCTCAGGCTTATTCCCGTGTCGGCATTCCGGAAAACCTGAAAGAACGGCGCGCGGCGATCGAAAAGCAAAAACGCGAAGCCCCCGCGCCTCCCGAAATCATGGAGCAGGTGGAAGGTTTGCTCCGGCGGTACCGCAAGGAACCGGATAACAAGGAACTTGGCGTCCAAATCGCCGCTAAGTTCCGGGCCGGCGGGGTCTACACGGAGGCGAATAAGATCCTTGGGCCGATCCTGGACCGCGACCCTCAATTTGGGCCCGCCCGGCGCGAACAGGCCCGGGTGTGGCGGCAATCGGGGGAATTGGATATCGCGGTCAATCTCTTTGAAGAACTGCTCGCCGAATCCCCGCACGATCCGGAACTGCGGGATGAGTACCTGGAAGCCTCGATCGCCCTGTGGAACCACCGTGTCCGGGAAGGTCAAGGCGGCGCGGAAGCGGCTACCCGTCTGGAAAAACTGAAAATCGAACATGCCAAAAACCGCATTCGCTTGCTGAAACGCATCCTGGCGGACCATCCGGAAGCCTTCGAAGAACGCTACGAACTGGGCCAATTGTTATATACCACCGGCCGGGCGGAAGAAGCGATTCCTATCCTCCAGCGGTTGGTTCTTGAACCGGGATGGGCCGGCAAAGGATTGTTTTTACTGGGGCAATGTTTTCGCGCCAAAGGAGACAAATCCCTGGCTTTGCTCCAATTTGAAAAAGCCGTGGAATTTTTCAAAAACCGTGGCTATTCCCACGTGCTGACCGAAGAATTGAAAGCCCTCTACTACGCCATGGGGGTGGTGAAAGAAGAGTTGGGCGACAAAGCCGGCGCCCGGGAAGCCTACGGACAAGTTTATTCGCAGGATATCAACTACCTGGATGTCCGCCAACGTTACGAGAACTTGTATAATTGAATGATCCTGCCACCCGGGTATTCATCCCCGGCACCGGCGCGGCGGCATGCGAGGGCTCAATCATGAAAATCTCTCCACGGGAAATGGCGGTCCTTGCCTTGTTTACCCTGGTCTGTTTTGCCGCTGGCGGGCTGGGGTCGTATTGGACGGCGGGATCGGTAAACACCTGGTATCCCTCGCTCCACAAACCGGTTTGGAACCCGCCCAATTGGCTGTTCGGACCGGTTTGGTCGGCATTGTACCTGGCCATGGCGGTGGCCGGCTGGCTGGTTTGGCGGAAGGCCGGATGGCGGGATGGCCGCTTGGCGTTGGGGCTGTTCGCGGCGCAATTGATCTTGAATACCCTCTGGTCTTTTTTGTTTTTCGGGATGCAAAGTCCTCTGGCGGGGCTGGTGGATATTTTAGTCCTCTGGCTGCTCATCGCCGCGGCAGGCCTGGCCTTGGGGCGAATCGTGCCCGCGGCCGGATGGCTCTTCGCGCCCTACTGGGCTTGGGTGAGTTACGCGGTGACCCTGAATTTCGCGGTCTGGTGGCTGAACCGGTAACACCCATACGGCGCCATGGCTTGATATGCGCGGGAGGATCCTCCATACTGGATGCGTGATTTGAATCCAAGGTATGGGAGGTTAGAATCCATGTTCAAAACGACGGGTCTGGGCTTGATGGCCATGGCATTGGCGGTTGGATGCGCGGTGGCCGTGGACGCCGCGGAGAATCCCTTTGTGGGCCGCTGGGCCTTGACGATTCCGGGCGGCGGCGCGGGATGGCTGGGGGTGACGCAAGAACGCGGATACATGGATGCCAGTATCCTCTGGGGCGGCGGCAGCGTAGTCCCCGTTTCCAGCGTGTTTGTGTGGGAAGATTCCTTATTCATCAATCGGACGTATCCAGTGCAACGCCGGGATGAGCAGGGCAAGGTGATCGCCACCCATATGTTTACCGACACCATTATCGCGAAGGTATCCGGTGATACAATGGATTTGACGCTCTACAGCCCGAACCGCAACAGCCAGGGCGTGCGGCAGTCGGAATTCACGGGAAAGCGCATCCCGGATCTCCCTCCCAAACCGGATTTGTCCCAACTGAAATTCGGCGAACCCATCCAACTCTTCAACGGCAAAAATCTGGATGGCTGGGTGCTTACCGATCCGAACCAGGTGAATGGCTGGAGTGTGATCAATGGGGTCCTGGTCAACCGCCCGACCCAAATTCCGGGATACGATCATATCCCCTATGGCAATCTGCGCACGGAAAAGGAATTCGAGGACTTCAACCTGAAAATCGACGTGAATGTCCCCCCAGGGGAAAACAGCGGGATTTACCTGCGCGGAATCTATGAAGTGCAAGTCATGGATTCATACCAAAAACCCCTGGATTCGCACAACATGGGCGCGATCTACAGCCGGATTACCCCCTCCGTGAACGCGGAAAAACCGGCCGGCGAATGGCAGACGTTCGACATCACTTTAGTGGACCGCCACGTCACGGTGGTCCTGAATGGGGTGACGATCATCGACAATCAGCCGCTTTTGGGATGCACCGGCGGCGCGTTATGGTCCGATCAATTCCGCCCCGGTCCGATTTACCTGCAAGGCGACCACGGCCCGGTCATGTACCGGAACATCGTGCTGACGCCAATAGTCAAATAGCGGTTTCGTCTTGCGCTCATTCACCGGTCGAGTGTGTTTTTTTTACCGCTGGAGAAGATAATGGGAGGGGGCCGAAACGCCGCCTCCCAATTTTATCCTATGGGATATTCAGGCTCCCCAATCGCGATGTATTGGGCAAGGATAGGGCGAAGCGTATCATGCGGCAACCGAGTTTTTCTTATGAGGGGCGTTGGGAACAACGGTGGCATCCCCTGTGGCGGGAATGGATCGTCTACGCGGCTCACCGCAACACGCGGCCTTGGAGCGGCGTCTCGGTCAAGAAGCCTCTCGAAGCCTCCGCTTACGATCCCCAATGCTACCTCTGCCCCGGCAACGCCCGCGTGCATGGACACCGCAATCCGGATTACCGGGATGTCTTCATCTTTGATAATGACCATCCCGTTGTGGGCTTGAATGCGCCGGATGTCCCGGGCGCGATGGCCGGCCAGGGCGTGTACCGCCGCTGCCGGGCCGATGGCGTGGCGCGGGTCGTGTGTTACGACCCCCGGCACAACGTCACGCTTTCAGAGATGCCCTTGCGCAAGGTGACGCCCGTCTTTCTCGCCTGGCGGGAGCAGGTGCGGGAACTGGCGCGCGTTCCGGGGGTGCGTTTCGTGTTGATTTTCGAAAACAAGGGCGAAATCGTGGGGGTTTCCAATCCCCATCCCCATTGCCAGATTTACGCCACGAATTTCACGTTCCGGCTGGTGGAACAAGAACTGCAATCCGTGGCGGACTATAAAAAAGAGACCGGGCGGAACTTGTTCGAGGACATCCTGGCGGCGGAGCGGGAAGACGCCTGCCGGATCGTGGCCGAAAACGAGGGGGCGGTGGCTTTCGTGCCGTTCTTTGCCCGCTACGCGTATGAGGTCCACGTGTTCCCTAAGCGCCGCCATGCCCGTTTGATCACGATGACCGATGAAGAACTGCACGCCCTGGCGGATGTTTTTCAACAAACCATCCGGCGGTACGACGGCCTTTTCGCCATGAGTTTTCCTTATGTTTTATCAATCCTGCAAGCGCCGGTGGATGGCGGCGATTACCGGGACTATCACCTCCACCTCATGCTCCAGCCTCCATTGCGCCAGCCGGGCCTCCAAAAGTTCCTGGCGGGTCCCGAAATCGGAGGCGGCAATTTCATGGCGGATACCATGCCGGAAGAGAAAGCCGGCGAATTGCGCCGGGTCGATTTATCCCAATTCGTGGAAGTGGATTGAATCCATGAACTCCTACGCCGTCAAGGATTTTTTATGTGATATGGGGCTTCGGGTGTGCCTCCACGTCCGCCAGGCGTTCCAATTTCAAAGTGTGGAAGAACGCGCGGCGGTGCATTCCGAATCCAGCGACGACACTATCTACCAAATCGATCGCGATGTGGAGGATATCATCGTCCCGCTGCTGGAAGAAAAAGCACGATCCTTCGGGGGAATCGTGCTCATCGCCGAGGGTATGGATGAAACCAACCGCTTGGTTCTGCCCCGCGGGATGAAAGAACCGCAGGCGGCGTACCGGATTATCCTCGATCCCATCGACGGCACGCGGGGAATCATGTATGACAAGCGTTCGGCTTTCTTTCTGGCGGGCGCGGCCCCCAACCGGGGCGAAACGGCGACCTTGCAAGATATCGAAATCGCGGTGATGGTCGAACTCCCCACTTCGCGCAGTCATCTCAGCGATACCCTCTGGGCGGTCAAAGGGCAGGGCGCTCACCGGTTCACCCGGGATTTGCTTTCCAACCGCCTCTTCCCACAACCGGTCCGCCCTTCCCAATCCCATACCATCCTGGGGGGATTCGCGCAGATCAGCCAGTTCTTCCCGCCCGGCCGGGAAATTTTGGCGCAAATTGAAGAGGAATTGATCCAAACCTTGTTTCCCAACGCCCCCGAAGGGCGGGCGATTCTGTTCCAGGATCAATACATCTCCACCGGCGGACAATTGTATGAGATCCTGGTGGGGCATGACCGGTTTGTCGCCGACTTGCGCGCTGGCCTGTACCGGCGGCTCCGGGCGGAAGGGCGGCGCGTGGGATTGGCCTGCCATCCCTACGATTGTTGCGCGCACCTGATCGGGACCGAATCGGGTGTGCGCATCACGGGAAGCGGCGGAGGCCCCTTCAACGCCCCGATGGATACCACCAGCCCGGTGGATTGGATCGCTTACGCCAATCCATTCATCCAGGCGGAAGTGGAACCGGTTTTGTTGAACCTTTTGCGGAAATACCAATTGATCAGCGCGTGAAAAATCATGGATGCGACGACACCGAAGTTCTCCAAAAAGCAAGATCTTTTTTTCCAGGATGCTCGGACCTTGTTCCACGCCTCCGCCCCGGGCCGCCTGGATGTGATGGGCGGCATCGCGGATTATTCTGGTTCCCTGGTCTTACAAATGCCCATCGGGGAACGGACGCATGTTTGGCTGGCTTTGCGTGAAGACCGGCAGGTACGGGTTCATAGCGAATCGGCCTCGGCGGCTGGCTTGAATGGAGAGGTTTGGGTTAATCTGAATGAATTCCAGTCCCGGGGAACAGTCGATTACGCCAAAGCCCGCCGCCGCCTGTCTCAACCGCCTGAGAACGGATGGGCCGCCTATGCCGTAGGTTGTTTTTTGGTCCTAGAGAAAGAAAAAGGAATCCCAGTGCCGGGAGCTGACCTCTGGATTCATTCCACTGTCCCCATCGGCAAGGGAGTGTCTTCCTCGGCGGCGATCGAAGTGGCCGTGATGGCGGCCCTGGCCAGGGCCGCCAACGTCAAGTTGGGGCCGGTGGAACTGCCCACGCTGGCGCAGAAAGTGGAAAATCAGGTAGTGGGCGCGCCGTGCGGGCTGATGGATCAACTGACCGCGTACCTGGGGCGCGAAAACCGCCTGCTCCCGATCTTATGCCAGCCGGATCAGGTCTCTCCGCCCTGCCCGGTTCCTTATTTCGTGCGTTTTGTGGGCATCGACAGCGGAGTCAGCCATGCGGTGAGTGGCGCGTCCTACCGGGAGGTGCGCACGGCGGCGTTCATGGGCTACACCATCGCCGCCCTCCTGGAAGGCGCGTCCAAAAAGGATTTGAGCGAGGCCCAGAAAAAAGGCAACCGGACCCACCTTCCGTACAAGGGATACCTGGCCAACATTCCGCCTTCCGTGTTCGCGACACGCTACCAATCCCACATTCCGGACGAAATCCGGGGAGACGCGTTTCTCGCGGCCTACGGCGGCATCATCGATCCCGTCACCTCCATCGATCCGGCAACCGTGTACCGTCCACGGATTTGCGCCGCGCATCCGGTATATGAGCATTCCCGCGTGCGCCTGTTCTTCCATTTGCTCAAATCGCTGCATTCGGGGGGCACGGGACCGCGATTTCATCAGGATGCCTTGAACGATATGGGCGAATTGATGTACCAATCCCATGCCAGTTATTCGGCCTGCGGCTTGGGCAATGAGTCCACGGATGAAATCGTGGAATGGGTGCGCCGGGCAGGTCCCGCGGCCGGCGTGCATGGCGCCAAAATCACCGGAGGCGGCAGCGGGGGCACGGTGTGTGTGCTTTGTTCCGGCGTCCGGGGATTGCAGACCGCTAAGAGGATCGCCCGCGAGTTCGCTTCCCGGCATGGCCGGGCCATCTCTTTTTTCGAAACCAGCAGTCCCGGCGCGCGGACCTGGGGCGTGAGACGGATTCCATAACGCCGCTTGGCGTCCATTGGAGCGAGATGGTTTCGGATCAACCCCCCTATCCCTTTTCCGCCCGGCTCGTGCTTCTTTCCGCCGCGGCCGCCGGATGCCTGGCCACCCTGACCCAGGTGATTCTCTTCCGGGAACTGATGGTCATTCTGGAAGGAAATGAACTGGTCTTGTCGCTGCTGCTGGTCTGGTGGCTGGGGGGAATCACGATAGGTGCTTTGGTACCCCGGGGAAGATGGGGGGAACGCTTTCTTCCCCATGGCCTTCCGCTTCTGGTATTCGGATTTCCGTTGTTGATGATGGGTTGTGTTCTGCTCGCCCGTTTGTCTCCCGGATGGTTGTCTCTCCCGGTGGAGGAAAAACTGTCCCCGTGGCAAATTGGAATCCTTTCTTGGATGGTCGTATTTCCGCCCGGCCTGTTCACTGGATTTCTGTTTCCCTTGTTGACCATGTCCTTGCGAATGGCCACGGATGCGGCCGTGAATCCTCCCGATCCAACCGGTGCCCGGCTGGTGGGCCGGGTGTTTCTGTGGGAATCATTGGGCAGCCTGGGAGCGGGTCTGCTCTTGGTGATGCAAATCATCCCCCGGTGGTCGCCGGCCGAAATCGCCTGGATGGCCGGCTCGATCCTGGCCGTGATGTACATTGCCTGGGCCGATAGCCGCCGGTGGCAAATGGGGGGGATCCTTGGAATAGTGTTCCTCCTGATCACCGGATGGTTCGCCCGGTGGGCTGAAGACCTGGATCGATGGAGCGCGGCGGCGCGCTGGCAGACCCGGCATCCCGGCTACGAGTTGATCCTGACCAAGGAGACACCCTATCAACGTTTGGAAGCCGGTCTGCGCGAGGAACAGTACACCGTGTTCGGAAATGGCAGCCCCCTGTTCTCGTTTCCCGATGAGTATGGCATGACCTATTGGGGCGCCATGAGCGTGTCTCAGACTCCCGGCGCGCGCCGGATCCTATTGGTGGGCAGTGGAGGACCGGACTTGTACCGGGTTTTTGCTCATATGCGTCCAGAACGGTTCCAGGTATTGGAAATCAGCCCGGATATCGTTTCCACCGTGCAAGCATTGGGCAATCGGGATGAGGCGCTGGATGGCCTGCCTTCCCCGGAATGGATCGTGGAGGACGCCCGCCGGTTTTTCGCGGTTCCCCAAGAAGACCTGCGGTATGATTTGATTGCCGTCAATCAACCGGATCCTCTCAACGGTCTGCTCAACCGCTATTACACCCGCGAATTTTTCGAACAGGCGCGGGGACGCCTGCGGGAGGACGGAGTGCTGGCCATCACCGCCACGGGAACCCCGAATTACGAACGGGGAGATACCGGGCTGTATTGCGGAACCTTGTATTGGACCCTCCGGGATGTGTTTCCCCACGTGCTGGTGGTTCCGGGAACCACGTGGTGGTTCTTCGCCAGCCCGGGACGGAACCTGATGTCCGATCCCGGCGCGGTCGTCCAGCAATTTCAGGAACGGGGCGGCGAAGCCCTCTCCTTTCCCCCGGAAATCTATTATTCCTTTTATGACCCGGCCCGTATCCAACAAGCGCGGGAAGCCCTGGAAACATTCCACCATCTTCCGAGAAACCGGGATGATTGGCCGTTATGTTATTTATACAACCTGATCGCCTGGTCGAAACAGTATGGGTATCTTAAAGATTTATCAATCTCAGAATTCATTCATACGGGTATCCCGCTGACCATCGGATGTGTCATCATCACCTTGTGCCTGTTTGGGACAGGCTATGGGATTTTGCGTTTCGTGTTTCCCCGGCGGGGCCGTGCGGCGTTTCCGGCCTGGGTGCTGCTTTTCATGACCGGCTTGACTTCAATGGGGGCGGAATTGTGTATTCTCCTCTATTTTCAAAGCCGCGTCGGCTATTTATACGTGCATGCCGGCTTGTTTTTCGGCGTGTATATGGGGGGGCTGGCGGCCGGATCCGCGTGGGCCTTGCGGCACGGGCCGCGTGGGAATGATGCGCAGCAAAGTCTCTTGCCGGGAACGGCCGCCCTGTTTGCCGGAATGTTGATGCTGACTCCCGCCTGGCTTGAACTGACCCGCGTATCCAGCGTATCCCTCTTCCTGGTGGAAGGGATGCTCTTGCTCTGGTTGGTTCTCCTTGCCGCCTTGACGGGAATGATTTTCACGCGGGTGGCGGGAGCCGTGCGGCACGCGGGTTTGGATTTAGCATGGACGGCAGGGTGGACCGATGCCGGGGATTGCGCCGGGGGAGCGGTGGGCGCATGGCTCACGGGAGTGATTCTGGTTCCTCTGGCGGGTTTATCGAATACCTTGTATATGATGGGCGGATTGGTCGCGTTGAGCAGCCTGGCGCAGATTCGCCAGTCCCGGGAGTAGGGGCCGGTTGCTTTTGGACCTGCCTGGATTGTATGATAGGGTGTGTATTGGCGGGTGCACTATTCGTCGAACGGTGTGGAGGAGTCAATGAATGAGGTTCCGCTGGATCCATCTGGACCCCGTAATCCATCGCGCAGCCGGATGACGGTTGTGATATCCATTCTGATCATCACCTTCGGTGTAGGATTGTATCTCAACAACCATGACGTGATTCCCGGCGTGGACTGGTTCTGGGTGTTGGGATTGTCTGTAGTGGGCTTGCTGATTCTCACCATGGGCGGAATCGACAAGTTCAGCATCGTGGCAGGCCCCTATCTCATCTGTCTCGCGGGTTTCATTTTCATGAAACAAACAGGCCGGATCTCCACGGAAACCCTGATTCCCGCGTTGATCATCCTCTTCGGCGTGCTGATTCTGTTTTCTTATTGCCTCCCGTTCCGTTCCCCGCGCTGGCTGATCGAGAATCCCGGAAATGAAATCGATACGATGCGCGGATCCGGCGCGTAACATGAATCCTTTCTCGGCATTCGAGTCTCCGCATTCGAGCAACAATTTGCTTTGGGAATAACGGATCGGATTGTTGTTACGGTGTGCGCAGGCCTTCCCGCGCCTGTTGGATATATTCCGCCACGGCCGCGACGGGAGCGATCCAAATGCCGTTGGCGGGATCCTGCGCGTATCGGCATAATGGCTCCAGGGCGGAGATTCGCGTGGTTTGGTGGCCGCTCTCGCCGATATCGTGTCCCGCCAGTACCAGCCAGCGGCCGTGGGCGGCGGCTTTGTCCACCCACTGCTTCAACTCCTCGAACGTCCGGCGGTCGCTTTCCATGCCCATCAAATGCGCCAAATCGCAAAACCAGGGATCATTGGAATCCTCATCGAGCCAGCCGCGCCCCGTCAGGAATTTTTGCGCCACGACAGGCACATAGCTTTTGAGATTCACGCCGCGTCCCACGAATTTCTGCCCGCAGGGATAAGCGAAACTGACCGGTTGGATTCGCAGTTTTTCGAACAGCACGCGGTTCGCGTCGTCCATTTCTTTGGCGATGCGGTCCAACGTGAATTCTTCCAGGGGATTGTCCCGGGCGAACGCGAAATTGCCCGAGCAAGGGTGGCTCATGGTGTGGTTCCCGATTTCATGCCCCTGGGCGGCCGCGGCCTTCCAACCTTCCAACCGTTTTTCCAGGTTGCCCGGCGAGAGGTAAAACGTCGCCTTCACCCCATACTGGTTCAGCAGGGGAATGCCCTTGTCGATCTGGCTCGGACGGGCGTCGTCGAAGGTCAAACTGACCGCGCACCGCTTGCCCTCCGGCCAGGGGAACGGTTTGGCGGGATCGGAGTGGTTTGGGATTTCATATTGCGCCATGAGGATTATTGCGCTTCCCGGCACGAAGAAAAGGAGGAGAAGTGTTTTGGCTATACCTCTCATCGTGGGCTCCCTTGAATGGAATAGAATACCCGGTTGCTTGCCTCATCGTAACTGGTTACCAGTTTGCAGTGCTGCTTGTGAGCGCCAACGGCGCGGCATGAGTATAGCCCAAGACGTAAGCCCTGGGAATAAGATGCCCAAAGAAAGAATTCCCTCTCCCTCTGGGAGAGAGTCAGAGTGAAGAAAATTGGATGGACTGACATCCGTATCCGTTCTGCTACATCACTGCCCTGATTGTTTCTTTCTCAATACATCTCAAAGTCCTCGATCCCTGCGGGCTTGAGGATATGTTCCCGCACGTTCCAAACCTTGGTCAGTCCCTCGCTTTCGCTGGTGAGAAGCAGGGAACCGTCTGGCGATAGCGCCAGGCATTGCAAATCCTTGGCTTCGCCGTCGAGAATTTTGATGATTTGCCCCGCCGCGATATCCCACACCTCGGTGCCCGCGAAGAGATAATGCCCGTCCGGCGAGAGGCGCGCGGGGAGATGGATGAATTCGAATGTCTGCTCGATTCGCGCGGTTTGAGCATCCCAGATATAAGCGCGGTGATCGTTATCCGCGCTGAGCACCCGGCGGCCATCCGGGAAGAAGCGGGCGTAAACCACCCCCGTGGCGTGGCCGACAAATTCGGACACCATCGCGCCCGTTTCCGCGTCCCAAACCTTGGCGGTTCCATCCCGGCTGGCGCTGACGATCCGCCGGCCGTCGGGGGAAAAATCGGCATACCAGACACTGTCCGTGTGGCCGCGGAGATCGCGCACGGCCTCGAAATTCATCGTCTCATAAATCCGGATGAGATTATCGGTCCCCGGATCGCTTTCCCGGCCCGTGGCCACCAGCAGCCGCGCGCCGTCCGGGCTGAAAGCGGCCTGATAGCGGTCATCGGTTTCCGATATAGTTAAGGAGTGAAGAATCGTATCCAGCGCGCCGTTCAGGATCTTGATTGATTGATCCGCGATCCCCACGGCCCGGGTGTCATCGGGAGAGAAGCAGGCGACGCGGCGGATACGATCGAGATCATTTGGAAATGAAAAGTTACTCACCGATCGTGTATCAAAGTCCCATTGGTGTTCCCATTTCCAATCGTTACCACTATTGGATGATGTAATCAGCTGATTGGATGAGGAAAACACAGCCTCCTGGGCTAACAGTGGCCGGCCGAGTAAAGGAAAGCCTTTTTTATAGTGCTTATTCACAACATCGTATTGATATATTTCGAAAATGCCATTCGGTGTTCCATAGAGGTGCAACAATTCCTTTTGCTTCTCATAAACCAAGTAGTGGCCACCGATGGACTCATCCACGATACCCGTTTCTCTCAGGTTGGTGATATTGACGAATATCGGCCATTCATACGCCAACAGCCATTGACCATCCAGAGAAATATCGACGGGTTCACCGTAATAATCAATCAGATCATTCGGCGTGATCTGGATCTCTTCTCCTGATTGGATATCCCATAGGTTAAACCGATAGGCTGGTTGCCAATTACCTGTCTGTTGCGAAACCACGCCGATCATTTCGTTCCGGTCATGAACGGGTCTCAGAAAATTGATAAATAACTTATCATATCGGTTGTACTGTTTCGCGTTTTTCAATAAAACGTGTTCAACAACGGTATGATCGATGTAATTCCACCGATGATAATAGGTTTCCTTGATTTCATACATGTCTTCCCCAACCGATACTTTTTCCCCATGGATTCCCACCGCGCATGATTGTTCAGGCTGGATTTCCAGGACCTGCAATATGTTCGTGAAATCCAGAGTGATTTGAGTGCCTTCTTGCAGATCGTATAAGATACCTGAATCGCTATTACGTTCATGATGCAGGAGAAACCGTCCGCCATTCAAAAAGGAAAGAAAGTACGGTTTCCCCACCCCTTCCAGAATCTTTTTTTGATTAACCCAATCGAAGACCAAAAAGTCATTGGAGGATTCATAATAGCCCATGATTAACAATTTAGTCTTGTCTGGGGATAGCCGATAATTCGCGCGGCGGTTCAAATCCATGCTTTTCTCGATCACATGCGTATCGGAATGAATGGTGTAGATAGGCCCCTTGATATGCATGATCAGCGGATTCCCCTGGTGATCGATCTCCAACTTGAAATCGGGAGGGTAGGGCGGATAAAACAAATCCCCGATCAGTCCGATGATGATTTCACCATTTGGAGAACGAAGAAATTGGAAGGACTCATCGGCAAAAAGTATTTTGCCATGACATTGATGAACTAGCAGTACAAGTGTGACAATATATAATTTTTTAAATATTATCATTACAGCATTCCTTTTTAATGTAGTAATTTTTCTAATTTAGATTATTATAAATAAAATAAGAAATTATATAAAAATTACTCGATAGGCATGATTATTGTTCAAGCCAAAGTGCTCTTTCCTCAAGAATAGTGTTATAGCCTGGATAAGCTCGCTCTCTGGTGTAAAACATCATAGATTGTCCACCTTCTTTGTCATCTCCGCCATTACCAATCAGCCTGATTCCAATTTCTGTGGTGGGCATTGAGAGCATAATTCCTGTGCCCCATTGTTGAGTACTCAAATCAGGACAAATATATAAATATGTATTATAAGTTAATGGATTCCACGTTAGCATCATATATTTATTGAGATAGGTATTATAGAGTACATGGCAGAGAATCCTGTGATCGTCACTCGAACCAATATCTGTAATAATTGGTTGATCCAGACCACCCCTGGCAAAATTTTTGCCTTGGTTTGACCATTGGTTATTATAATACTTTATCCATGGACTTGATGTATGAATGGATTCATAATATTCAGATATGATTCCTGATTCTTGAAAACGCGCTACACAAATATTGTTATTATAAGTGCTTCGAGGATGATCTATAATAGCAACTTCGCTTGTTTCAAATTCTTTTCCAGTTATCCAATTTATATTATATTTACCGGGATTATTTACCGGATCAGGTTCAATAAAAGCTGGTTGTACATATCGTGTATAAAACAGATAAATATAACCTCCTGATCGAATTACAGCAGGACCAGCACAGCCTTTTATACCCTGCCTTACTATAATATCGCTTTCTCTTTGAAAACACTCGATAATGGGTGAAGCATTGTTAATTGCTGGTGAACTTACATCGTTGTAGCAGCGTTGGAATTGAAGAGGATAAGCCTGATTGTGGGGCGATCTAGCATATCCTATTCTTGCGTAGAAATAATTGTTATCAGGATTTGAATCAATATAGTTTATTCCACTACAAACGCTATATAAAAAATCAGCGTCCTTTGTGTTCATAAACCAATCCTCCACATGAAGAAAGGCATGAACTCTTGTCTGGCCATTATCAGTGGCCACAAAAGCCGAGTTTACACCTGTATATCCATTAACCCACAAGTGCTTCCACGTCATGGGTGTGGCAAGAGGGTTGGCAGGCCGGTAGGGTGCTATCGTGGCATAGGGCGTATAGGTGGTATTGGAACTAGGCGTTGGAACACCTCCAATCAACCTCAACAAACCATTACTCGCAACGCCGGGAACAAGTGTGTATAAATTATAAGTCGCGTTATTGATTAAATCAAAGGCCATTGATCCACCATGAGCTCGTCCATTAACACAAATATCCCTTGCAGGTCTATAATTCGCGTTGAAATAAGCAACCCAACGATTGTTGATGTAAATTGGAGCGGGTCCAGTATCCGCATAATAATTCAAATCCGGAATCGCATATGTCGCATACCCTGGAGATACATAGGGGTCAAATTGGGGTGTGAATTTTGGTTCACGTACACTGAGAGCCGAAATACCACCTGATGTTGTGGATTTTTCATCAAAATCGACGAATTTATAATCAAATGTTGCACCCACCAACCGCAACCTTGTCCAACGACCGGGCTTCATATTACTATTTTTCTGGATTTGACTAACCAGGTCAAGCCGGATCTCCCTTCCAGACCATTGGGATAGATTCGCTACGTACGAATTCACGGAAAATTTTTCTTTCTTGTTTTCCAAGATGTTCAATGGGGCAGCTTTCAATTCCTCATTTTTCTTGATGGTTTCGATGCTCACCCATTCATCCCGGTTCAGATGATTTCGTTCGAAAACTTCCACGTAATATTCATCCATCACTCCGGACTCATCTGTAATCGGCACTTCGTAATCGATTTCCAGTTGAATCCTTTTGAATTGCGGCAGTGTCACAAGATAGGCACCGCGAACCTCCTGGATCTGATCCGTCCCAATTGGCTGAGCATTGACCTCGATCACCTCTTTCTGTACAGAATCGTCATCGACATATTGCCTGGCATTCGTGAAATAACCCGTTTCAACCCCCAACCTCACCCGGTCCACGCCGCCGATCGCGTCGCCATAAGTCCCACCGCTTTGGGTAACCACGGTCCAATTCGATTCGGCGTAATCTTCGATCAGATCCTTGATCAGGACGATCTGATGATCGATCGAGGCCGTATCTGGACTTTTAGCCAGAATCCCGTGAGGAACCAAACCAACCAGCACCACCAAAAAGCCGAACCATTTACTCTTCATGATGAATCTCCTTTTATGGTATGTTATCATTAATATATAATAATCCTGAGAAAAATCTCAAAAAAATAAAAAAATTATGATTATTAATAAATAAATAATACATAAATTCTGAAAAAATCGATGGTTATGAACGGTCTATGCAACCGGTCTGTACCCTTCCGCCCGTATCCGGCAAATCCCCCTTTTCGGCTACAATCTGTGGCATAGCCCTGCCCAATCTGTGGAAATGACGGAATTTCGAAAATTGAATCGCGACAATCCTTCGGCCGGCCTGACCCCATCTGTACGGAATACCGTTTACTTCGTGGACTTCGATCACACCATCTCCCGCCGGGACGTCTGGGACGCCATCGTCAAGACCTGCGCCCCCGACGTGTGGCTCCGGGTGATCCAGCGTTACATCCGCGGTGAAATCTCCTCCCGCGAGTGCAACCTGGAACTGGCCCAGTCCCTTCGCGTCCCCGAGCGGCAGGCGCGCGAGCTGGCCGAATCGATCGGCATCGATCCCACGTTCCATGCCTTCGCCGATTGGGTGCGCGCCCGGGAATCGCGCATGATGATCCTCTCCGACGGATACGATTACTACATCGATCTGCTGCTGCGGAACGAGGGGCTGGAGAGCATCCCCCGGTACTGCAACCGCATGGTGTGGACGGGCGATAAAATTCAAGTAGAATTTCCCCTGTACCGGAAAGAATGCGAACGCGATATGGCCCATTGCAAGTGCCAGCATGTCCTTCCGGTCCAGGGCTTGCGGCGGGTGTACATTGGAGACGGCGTCTCCGACACCTGCGCCGCCTCGAAATGCGACTTTGTGTACGCGAAGCGCGACCTGCTCGAATTTTGCCTCAAGAACCGGATGGCTCACTGCCCCTTCGAAGACTTTCAGCGGATCATCGAGCGCGAGACCGAGTGGTTCGAGCAGGCACGCGCCGGAGCGAGAGAAGAATCATGAACGAAAAACGCGTCACCGTTCCGATGGTGCGGGGTATGAAGAAAAAGGGCGAGAAGATCGTCATGCTCACCGCCTACGATTTCACCTTCGCCGCGCTGATGGATCAAGCGGAAATCGATATCCTTCTGGTGGGTGATTCGCTGGGCATGGTCGTCCAGGGGCATGACAGCACCCTGCCCGTTACCGTCGAAGACATCATTTACCATACCCGCGCCGTCAAGCGCGCCGCGAAACGCGCCATGGTGGTCGCCGACATGCCCTTCCTGTCCTACCAGATCACGCCGGAAGAGGCGGTCCTCAACGCCGGCCGGTTGCTGAAAGAAGGCGGGGCCGACGCGGTCAAGGTCGAAGGCGGCCGGACCACGGCCCCCGCCATCCGCTGCATGACCGACGCGGGCATTCCCGTGATGGGCCACGTCGGCCTGGGCCCGCAATCGTGCAAGATGCTGGGCGGGCACAAGGTCCAGGGCAAAACGGCTTCCTCCGTGCGCGCCCTGTTGCAGGACGCCCTCGCCGTCGAACAAGCCGGGGCATTCTCCATGGTTATCGAGGCCGTGCCCTGGCCCGTGGCCCGGCGCATCACCGAGCGCGCGTCCATCCCCACCATCGGCATCGGGGCCGGTCCGTATTGCGATGGCCAAGTCCTCGTCTTCGCCGACATGCTGGGATTGTTCACCGCGTTTCAACCCCATTTCGTCCGGCGTTTCGCCCGGATGGGGGATGAAGCCGTCCAGGCCTTCCACGCATACCGGGAATCGGTCAGAAACGGCTCGTTTCCCACTTTGGATGAGAGCTACTCCGTGGACGATTCCGTCCTGCAAGTTCTGGATGAATTAACCAAACAATCCCCTGACACCCATTGGAGTTGACAATCCCGTCCCCTTCCGCTGTTCTTCCAGCAAACGGAGACATTTCTTCCGGGAGGCGCATCATTGAAAGTTTTTGAATCCGTCGAGGAATGGAGAAAACACCGTGCCGGCCTGCCTCGCAATCTTTCCCTGGGATTCGTGCCCACCATGGGGTACCTGCATGAGGGCCATCTCTCCCTCGTCCGGGCCGCGCGGCAGAATAACGACCGGATCGCCGTTTCCATTTACGTCAATCCTACTCAATTCGGTCCGAACGAAGACCTGGCGCAATACCCCCGCGACCGGAACCGCGACCTGGCTTTGCTGGAAAAAGAGAACACCGATTGGGTCTTGCTTCCCTCCGACGCGGAGATCTACCCGCCCGGCTTTAGCACCTACGTGGAACCGCCCGAACCCAGCCGCCTGTGGTGCGGCCAATCCCGGCCGGTCCATTTCCGGGGCGTCTGTACCGTGGTCACCATTCTGTTCAATCTGGTGCAGCCCACCCGCGCTTATTTCGGCCGCAAAGACGCCCAGCAGGCCGCCGTCATCCGCCGCATGACCCAGGATCTCCGCTTCCCCGTGGAGATCGTCGTCTGCCCGACCATCCGCGAACCGGACGGCCTGGCGATGTCCTCCCGCAATGTGTATCTCTCGCCCGAGGAACGGCAACGCGCCCTCGTTCTTTCTCAAACCTTGGCCGCCGGCGTTGAACGGTTTCGGGCGGGAGAACGCGAGGCCCGCGTGATTCTCGAATCCGGCACCCGCCAAATCGCGAATACTCCCGGTGTGCGGCTGGACTACCTTGGCATCGTGGACCAGAATACCTTTGCCCCGGTAGAAACCGTGCAACCCGGGAACTACATGATTGGGGCTGTTTACGTGGGGAAAACCCGTCTGATCGACAACCGGGTATTCGAATCGCCGGGGGGGTGTGTTTGACGTATCCCACCCCGTATTCCTTGAATCCCCGAGGGCAGGCCAGAATGCAACGCTTCATGCTGAAATCCAAAATTCACGAAGTCCGCGTCACCGGCAAGGATATCCACTACGCGGGTAGCCTGGAAATCGACAAGGACCTGATGGAAGCCGCCGATATCCTCACCGGAGAAAAGATCGACGTGTACAACGTCACCAACGGCGCGCGCCTCAGCACCTACGCCATTCCCGGGCCCCGCCGCTCCGGGTCGATCTCGGTCAAGGGAGCGGCCGGCCGGCTCATGGAAAAAGGCGATGTCATCCTCATTCTTTCCTACGCGGCGGTGGAAGAGGACGAACTGGAATCCTATTCCCACCGCATCGTGTATGTCGATGAGAAAAACCGCTTGGTGCGCGTGGAAGACCGGACCGAGGAGGATTACATCGGTTCCTGATCCGGCAAGATGGCCGGTTTCCGAAAGGCAAAGGGGATTATGGGAGTTTTGCGCAGCCAGTTTCTGATTCTCGGCTCGGGCGTGGCGGGATTGAAAACCGCTTTGAGCGCGGCCCGGTTTGGGACGGTCACCGTCATTACCAAAAAAGAGGATTTCGAGTCCAACACCAATTACGCCCAGGGCGGCATCGCGTCGGTTCTCGATACGCAAAGCGATTCTTTTGAATCGCATATCCGCGATACGCTCCAGGCTGGCGCCGGCCTCTGCCATCCGGACGCGGTTTCATTGATCGTCACCCGCGGCCCCCGCGAGATCGAAGACCTGATCCGCCTGGGGGTGGAATTCACCCGGACCGAAGACGGCCGCCTTGAACTCGCCCGGGAAGGCGGCCACTCCCGCCGCCGCATCGTTCACGCCAAGGATCTCACCGGCCGCGAAGTGGAACGTTGCCTGCTCCATAACGCCCGCACTCATCCCAATATCCAACTCATCGAACATCACTTTTCGGTGGATCTCGTTCTCGATGAGAACCGCCGCTGCTGGGGCGCCTGGGTCTGGGACGAAAGCCGGCGGGAAATGCACCTCTGCCTGGCAGGGAGCACGATCCTCGCCACCGGCGGCTGCGGGCTGGTTTACCTCCACAGCACCAATCCCCCCATCGCCACCGGGGACGGCGTGGCCATGGCCTTCCGGGCGGGTGCGCGCATCGCCAACATGGAATTCATCCAGTTTCACCCCACCTCCCTCTACATGCCCGGCGGCAGCCACCAAACGTTTCTCATCTCCGAGGCCGTGCGGGGCGAGGGCGCCATTCTCCGCACCCGCGACGGAACGGCCTTCATGGAAAAATACCATCCGCTCAAAGACCTGGCTCCCCGGGATATCGTCGCGCGCGCCATCGACAGTGAAATGAAAAACCGCGGCGATAAGTGCTGCTATCTCGATGTCACCCATATCAACCAGGACTTCTTCCATCGCCGGTTTCCCAATATCTCCAGCCATTGCGAAAAGGCGGGCCTGAACCTGGCCAAAGACTGGATCCCCATTGTCCCGGCCGCCCATTACATGTGTGGCGGGGTGATTACCGGTCTGAACGGCGCCACCGCCATCGAGGGACTGTTTTGCGTGGGAGAAGCCGCCTGCACCGGCGTCCACGGCGCCAACCGCCTGGCCTCCAACTCCATCCTCGAGGCCTTGGTATTCAGCACCTTGGCCGCCGAAACCGCCCATCAGCAGGGATATCCATACCAAGAACCGCCCCGCCTCCCCGAAATCTATCCCCTGAAACCCCATCCGGGGCAACTCGAGGCGGTCCGCCTTGTCAACTGCCGCCAGGCCATCCGCAGCCTGATGTGGGACTATGTCGGCATCATCCGCACCAACGACCGCCTCCAGCAGGCCCGCAAACGCCTCGGCGTTCTGATCGAAGAAATCGATTCCTATTTCCAGGCGGGACACATCAACGAGCAACTGCTCGAACTCCGAAACCTCGCCCAAACCGCCGAACTCATCATCCTTTCCGCCTTGCAACGCAAGGAGAGCCGGGGATTGCATTACAATCTCGATTATCCCCACCTCCGCGGCTCCCTCGAGGATACGGTCCTTCAACGGCAGCCGGACGGCTCCCTCCACATCGAAAGCATCCCCATCCCGGTGGCAAACAAGGATGGCGGTCAGGCCTGGACGGCCGGTCACGCCTCGTAGGGAGCCCTTCCATCGGACAGGATTCACCCCAACGTTTCCCGCACGCATTGCTCGATCGCGTCGATCAAATAATCAATCTCCGCGATCGTGGCAATCAGCGGCGGGACCAGCACCAGCGTGTTGCCCAAGGGCCGCAGCCAGATGCCGTATGCCCGCAGCGCGAAGCAGATCCGGTAGCCGGTCTTTTCCTCCAACCGGTAACTCTCTCCCCGCGTCCGGCTTTTCACCAGGTCGATGCCCGCCACGAAACCGCATTGATGGATATCCCCCACGTGATCACTCGCCTCGAACAGCGCGTCCAGCCGCTTTTCCATATGCGCGATCTTCGGCCGCAGCCGGGTGAGCGTCTCGTCTTTCTCAAACAGATCGAGGCTGGCCAACGCCGCCGCGCAGCCTAACTGGTTGCCAGTGTAACTATGCCCGTGAAAGAATGTCTTGAATTCCGCGTACTCCCCCAAAAAGGCGTCGTACACCCGCTGGGTGGTCAGGGTCGCGGCCAGGGGAAGATACCCTCCAGTGATTCCCTTCGCCAGAGCCATGAGGTCCGGTGTCACCCCCTCGTGTTCGCAGGCGAACATCCGCCCGGTGCGGCCGAATCCGAGAAACACCTCGTCGCAGATGAGCAGCACGTCATGGCGTGTGCATAACTCCCGCAACCCTTTCAGAAAACCCCGGGCCGCCGTGCGCTGCCCCGCCGCGCCCTGCACGAGGGGCTCCACGATGACCGCGGCCGTCTCGTCTCCGTGGGTTTTCATCAGGCGGTCGCAAGCCTCCAGCGAACGCGCCGCCACGGTTTCCGGGCTCTCCTTCGACGTGTATTTCGAATAGACCGGGTAAGGTGCGGTGTACCGTTCGAACAACAGCGGCCCGAAAATCCCGTGGAACAAGGTCATGCCCCCCACACTCACGCTGCCCAGCGTGTCGCCATGATAAGCCTCTTCGAAGGTGATGAATTTCACTTTGCCCGGCCGACGGTCCCGCGCCTGCTGCCAATACTGAAAGGCCATCTTCAGCGCCACTTCGACCGCCGTCGATCCGTTGTCCGAGTAAAACACCTTCGCCAAGCCCGGCGGCGCGATGCCGATCAGCCGCTGGGCCAGTTCGATGGAAGGCACGTTCCCCGGCCCCAGGAGCGTCGAATGCGCCAACCGCGCCGCCTGCGCCGCGATGGCCTCGCTGATTTCCCGCCGCCCATGCCCGTGCAGGTTGACCCACAGCGACGAGTTCCCGTCGAAATACCGGTTCCCGTGGAGATCGTACAAATACGCTCCCTCGCCCCGCGCGAAGATCAACGGCGGCTCCTGCGCGTATTCCTTCATCTGGGTGAAGGGATGCCACACGTATTGCTTGTCCCAGGCCTCGAGCCGCTGGATTTCTTCTAAAGTGTATGCAGTTTTTGGATGATCCGTTCCCATAAAAAACAATCCTTGACCAGATCCCAAACCGTCCCAGGATCCGAACACTCTTCAATCCGTTCTCCCAGGTAAGGCACCGAACCTAAAATCTCGACTTGACCCACGCGCCGGACGGTTTCCACATTGTTGGCCGCCATGTCCGCCTCGCCCCCGGGATACGGATGCGTGAAAATCACCCCCGCGGCCTCCAGGCCGCGCCCGCGGATCGATTCCAGCGTCAGCAGCGTATGATTCAAGGTCCCTAGCCGGTTCGCTGAAACCACCAGCACCGGCAAGCCCGCATCACGGGCGAAATCCGCCACTAAATACTCATACGTGACCGGCACGAGCCACCCGCCTATGCCCTCCACCAGGAGAAAGTCGTAACGCGCCGCCAACGCCCGCAAGGACGCGAGGAGATCCCCCGGAACAAGAGCAATCCCCTCCCGCTCCGCCGCGAAATGGGGTGACGCGGGGCGCTCCAGGCAAAGGGGATTGAGATCCCCCAAGGGCGCTTCGGCTCCCCCCAGCCGTTGGTAAACGATCGCGTCTTGCGAAATCCGCCGGCCCCCGGCGGTCACCCCCCCCGCCCCCAGCGGCTTGACCGGGCAACAGGAAATCCCCCGCGCCCGCAGTCCCGCCGCCAGGAAGGCCGTAATCAAAGTCTTCCCGATTTCCGTGTCCGTTCCTGTGATAAAAAATCCGCGCATGAGGAGGACCTTGAAAAATGGATTTGTTTGATTGGGATTAAAATCACCCTTTTCCGTTTCTGGAAGTGGCGGAGGATGAATCTCCCCCGGGTGGATTTATCCCCGCGGGACCCTTATACTTCACCGGGTGTTATCTTGGCCCGGGGGAAAATGACCGGTCAACAAAACACCATCCGCGGATCACCGCTTACGAAAGGAAACCGGATTTCATGCGCGCGATCATCATGGCGGGCGGACGGGGCCAACGCCTCTTTCCCTACACCCTGGTTTTGCCCAAACCTCTCGTCCCCCTGGGGGATATGCCGATCCTGGAAGTGGTCATCCGGCAACTGAGCGCCCGGGGTTTCGATCACATTACCATCTCGGTCGGCTACCATGCGGAATTGATCATGGCCGTAATGGGCGACGGCTCCCGCCTGGGCATCCGCATCGACTATTCCCTGGAAGACCGGCCGCTCAACACGATCGCGCCTCTCACCCTGATTTCCGGACTGGACGAACCGTTTCTGGTCATGAACGGCGACCTGCTGACCGATCTGGATTATCAGGACCTTTATAGAACTCACCGCCGCAACGGAGCGATCGCCACCGTGGGAACCTGCAAACGGCATGTCCGCCTCGCGCTGGGAGTGATTGCCTACGACGAAAACCTGCAAATCACGGGATTCCAGGAAAAACCCGAATTCGACTACGACGTGAGCATGGGCGTCTATATCTTCGAACCGCGGATTCTGGACTACATCCCCCGCGGCCAGCCTTTCGGATTCGACCACCTCATCCACCGTCTGCTGGAGGCGGGCGAACGGGTTTCCGTCTATCCCTTCGACGGCCATTGGATCGACATGGGAACGCCGGACGAATTGAACCTCGCCATTGAGGAATTCGAGGCCCACCGGGACCGCTATTTGCCCCATGATTCGCCCCACTCGTGATCCCGGAATCCGGGACGCCATCCTGCGCGCGGCTCTGTGAATATGAAAGAACTCCTCCGGGTGTTGAGCAACAGCGCTTTCCTCGCGGGACAAAAAATCGCGAACGGGGCGTTGCAATTTCTTTTTTACTTGTTTTTGGTCAACACGTTGACTTCCGAGGAGATGGGGCTGTTCGAACTCGGCCGGGCATGCCTGGAAATCGGGGCCGGCGTGGCCGTGCCGGGGCTGGCCATGATCGTCCTGCGCGAGAACTCCCGCCGCAAGGAATGGTGGCTGGTCCAAGGTCCCGTCGTGATGGCGCTGCTGGACAAAATCGTCCTGGCGGCCGCCTCGTTGCTCTTCCTCGCGGTGATTTTCGAATCTCCGGCCCCCATCCGGTTCGTGGTGCTGGGCCTTTTTTGCTTCGCCATCTATTTCCAAAGCACCTGCAGTATTTATGAATCCGTGTTCCTCTCCCTCAGCCGGGTGCAATGGGCGATGAGTGTCAATGTCGTGGGCAACCTGATGGTGTTGGGATTGGGCGTGATTCTGGTCCTCTACTTGCCCTGTCCGTTGGCGGGCGCGTCGCTGGCTTTGCTGTTACGCTGGGTGCTCAATCACATGCTCTACACCCACCGGATCCGGTGGATTTACGCGGCGATTCCACCCCGCGGCCCCGCCGTGCCCCTCCCCCTGGCGGCCTTGGCGCGCGATTTTTGGCCGCTGACTCTGGGTTCCATCTTCTTCATCCTGTACGCCCGGGTGGATACGATCATGTTGGAATGGCTCGGCCCGGTCTCTTCCATCGCTTACTACAGCAGCGCGTTCCGGCTGATCGGATTGGTAAGTATGATTTTTCTCTCCATTTACCAAGCCTTGGCCCCCTCCATCAGCCGGAAAATCAGCCACTCCCTCCCCGCGGCGTTTGGCTTTGTTAGCGCCATCGGGCTGGCGCTGGGCTTGGTGGGGCTCGGACTGGCGCTGGGGCTCCAGGTTCAGAGCGGCCGGATCATGGCTTGGCTCTATCCGGAGTCGTACCAGCCGGCAACCCAAGCCCTGCAAGTGATGGCATGGACCCTGCCTATTACGTTTTTAGGCAATGCCTTCGGCTATTTTCTGGTCAACGAAGAAAAACAGGGCATCTGGCACTACATGGGGATCAATCTGGCCGGCCTGATAATCAATATCACCGGCAATGCCATCCTGATCCCGCAGTATGGCTTCCTGGGAGCCGCGGGGATGACCGTTGCCACCGATGGCTTAACCACCCTGGCCATGATCCTGTCGGCCCTGTGGATCACTATCCAGGATCCGGCGGTCCGGATTGCCCCCCAGAACAAATGACGCGGCGCGGGCGGACGACCAACTCCCCGTCGGGCCCGGTCCAATTTTTTGAATGAATCATGACAAACCGCCGACACGGCATTATGATATTCCCGGACTCAACGGGGCGTTGAGGATTGAATGGTTCCCATGGGCTTGCTTGTCTTTGGGATGAATGCTGGACGGAATTGGGTGGCTTGTTATCATGCCGCGGTGGTTGGAATTCATTTTGGCCTTGTTGGCATTGTTTCTTGTCAGTCCTTTGTTTCTGGTGCTGATGCTGGCCATCGTGTTGGATTCTCCCGGATGGCCGCTGTTCTTTCAGCGCCGCGTGGGAATCAACGGCCAATATTTTTGGATGATCAAGTTCCGCAAAATGCCCTCCTACGTCCCGCCGGACGGCAAGGGCATCACCACCCGCAACGATGTCCGCCTCACCCGGGTCGGACGCTTCCTGGAACGCTTCAAACTGGATGAATTGCCGCAACTCATCAACGTACTCCTGGGACACATGGCCTTGATCGGTCCGCGGCCCGAAATCCCCAAGTTCACGGCTTTCTACCCCGAACAATGGAAAATAGTCCTCTCCGTCCGCCCCGGCATCATCGGATTCAGCCAAATCAAGCATCCCCACGAAACCGATTTGTACCCGCCCGGCTGCGTGGATCATGAAAAATACTACGTGGAACACATTCTCCCCGCCAAACTCAAGGAGGAAATCGAATACGTGGGGAAGAAGAGTTGGCTGCTTGATCTCAAGATCTTTGGCGCCGTGACCATCGCGCTCCTCACCAAAACCATTACGGTACGGTGGTTGATGGTTCACCTCACCCACGCCTTCATGCTGCTCTCCGATACCCTGGTTTCGGTGTTCAGCCTGGTGTTAGCTTTTCATCTGGTGTTCCAGATGGGCCTGCCCTCCGCCATCTACCCCAGCCTGAAAAAAGTTCTCCTGTTGAGTCTGATGATCCGGCCGGCCGTCTTTTTTCTCTTCGGTCTTCACCGCTACCCGATCTCTTCCGCGATCACCGCCGGCTACCTGTTGACCATCATCAAAGCCTCGTTCTATTCCTCGCTGGCATTGACCACGGTCCTGATGTTCTTCGAAGAACGGGACCTGTACCTCAGCGCCCACATCACCGATGCGCTGTTGCTTCCGGCCTTTTTGACTGCCGTGCGCATCGGCTACATCGCGATTCACGATTCGTTCCTGGCTTCCGGCTTCTTTCGTTCCCTGGGCGGCGCGCTGACCCACCTGGTTATATTGGCCTTGTATGGGATGATGGGGTTTTTCTCGTTCTGGATCTCGCACATGATCCGGATGCATCAACTGAACATTGCGCTGCTGATTCCCAAACTCTGGGCCGTCTCCCTGGCGGTGGTGGCCATCCGCACCGGATTGGCGTTGTTCCTGTGGCCTCCCCGGGCCAAGACCTGGCGCTCATTTTTCGGGCGGGAACTGTTCCGCATCGCGCATGTCTCCCTGATCGGGATGGGCCTGATTCTGCTGGTGTATCTCTTCCTGCAAGACCCCAATTACTCCCGTCTTTCCATTTTCATGGATACGGTGATTTTTTCCGTCCTGGCTTCGATTGTCGCCCTGTTGTGGTGTTTGCCTCAGATGAGTACCCCATCCCAACCGGCGCCCCGGCGGGTCATCCTCTTGGGCGTGGGGATCGAGGCGGAACTGCTGCTCAGCACCCTGGAACGGATTGACAGTGACGCGTGGAAAATTCTGGGAATCGTGACCGATATCGAATGGAAGCGCTATTCCTCGATTTCCGGCTTCAAAATCATCGGGACAGTGCCAGATCTGGAGTCGCTGTTCGAGGTGTATCATCCCGATTTGATCATCACGTGGGAATGGATGACCCAATCAGATGATTTCCCCTTCATTCAGAAACTCTGCGAAAAACATGGCGTGGACATCACGGTGTCTCCAACCGTCAGCACCCTTATGGCAAGCGGCCGCAATCTCTATGCTCCACCCGAAAAAACCCAGGATTGAAAAACAATCCCATCTCCAGGGAGAAAACTCCGGGGTGAGGCTCCCTCGGCCTGTTCCGTTCGTATGAACTTTTGGCTCATCCGGCAAAAGCGGACCTTTTTTCGGAGGCCTGGTTAGCCTTTCTTCGAAATGATCGATGGAAACCAGCCCCCCAACTCCCCTCTCCCTCTGGAAGAGGGTCAGGGTGAGGGTATTGATAAGGGGCGGTCCTGGGTGTCCGCCCTCATCCCGGAGTGGATGGAATCGGGTTTCCCTCATTCGGTACGCACTTCCCGGATGTTCTGGATTTTTTTCGGATTGACCTCAGGGTGCGCCGGGGGATTGAACCGGCGAATACACTTCCAACCGGGGGGGCACGACGATGATCTCACCCAACCCGATTTCCATGTCATTCCCGTCGGCCTTTTTCACCATGCCATTGGGACGGAAAACGTGGATTTGAGACTCATCCGCGAAGGGTGTCAAGCCGCCCACTTTGTTTAAATAATCCTGAAGCGTCGCCGACTTTTGATAGATCAACGATCCGGAATTATACACCGCGCCTAGAACCATCACGGTTTCCGGCTTGGAGGGCACCACCACGCGGTCCCCGTCTTTGAGGACCGGATCATCTTGGCCGTTTTCGAAAATCACCCGCCCCTGCACGATTTTGTTGGACAGAATGGCCAGGATCCGCTTGCGGAACTCCTGCGCGCGCAGGATCATTTTTTGTTGGTCGTCCACGGCCGCGCTTTCCGCCAGCGCCGCTTGCAAACGCAACAACTCCATTTCTTGCTCTTCCTGAAGGGAACGCCGGAACGTATCTTCCGCCTCCATGAGCGAAGGCCGGGTGAGGATGATCCCCGCCTCGAAGGCGTCTTCCCGGTATCCGCCGGCCCGGGCGATGGCCTCTTTCAGCGTGGCATTCTGCGGCAGAAAATACGCGCCGGGAACCTTAACCCGCCCTTGTACTTCCACCGTGATCCCGGCCATCTTATCGGGCAGCGAATGAATCCGCAAAACATCCAAGTTTTGCAATAGCGCGTTTTCCTGGCTGTTGGCATTCCGGAGAATTTCCCCCAGATTCACGGGGATAACCCGGACCTGGCCGCTGGCGTCGGTCCGGATCAAGTCCGCCGAATTCAGGTACGCCCGGTGGCTGACCCCTCTGGCCGCGGAAATCAGGTTGCTGATCCGCATGTTGTCCCGCAAGACATAATATCCCGGATCGACGGCCTCGCCGGCGACGGCTACCACCGGATTCTCCTGGATATCCTCTTCTTTGAAGATCTTGACGATATCCCACTGGACCAAGGGAATATCGTTTTCCTTGTTCGGCATAAAATCATCCTCGAGGGTCACGCTGATCACTTTGCGCCGCATATCCGAGACAAACCGCAGAATTTCCACGTTGCCCTTGTAGGTCCCCGGCAGCACGCCGCCGGCCTTTTTGAGGAGATCACTGAGTTTCATCCCCGGGACCAAGGCGTAATCACCCGGCAGCACGACGTTGCCGATAATGGAAACGGAATCTCCCACTATGGGGCTGCGGGGAAACGCGAGAATCACATCGCCATCCTGCACGGGCTGCGCCCGCTGGGCAGGATCCGTAAAATCCACCCGGAGCAAGGTGATTTGGTTGTCTTTCCCCAGCCGCTGGATATTCAGCCGTTCTTGTTGCGCTTTGGGCGTGAATCCGCCCGCGAACTCCAAGGCTTGTTCGATAGTCAGATCATTCACGTATTCATACCGGGCCGGCCGCTTTACTTCCCCATACACCCCGACCGTTTTTCCTACGGGAGGAATGATGACCACATCCCCCGGCCGGAGATAGTAATTTTGCTTCATGTCTCCATGCATGATCATGTTGTACAAATCGATGGTGAAACTCTTTTCCCGGACTTCGTTTTCTTGAGGACCCATATCCACCCGCGCCAGCGTGATATTCCGAAACGAACCGGCCGCGCTCGGGCCGCCGCACAAATACATGAGATCCATGATGGTGAAATTGCCGGCCACGCTGAAAATCCCTTGGTTTTTGGCTTCCCCCACCACGTACACGCCGAATTGGCCCAATTTGGATATCTCGGTCTCCACGTTGATGTTTTTGTAAATCTGCAGAAGGTTGTTGCGGATGATCTGCTGGGCCTCGGTAATGGTTTTTCCCAGGATAAAGGGGGAGGAAGACGGCAAGGGAATGCTGCCGCGCTCGTCGATTTTCAAGGTCAACCGCTCATCCCGCATCCCCGTGATGCGGATGATCAATTCATCTCCCCGGCCCAACCGGTATTCATCCGTGATCGGGCGGGAATGGACAATCGCGTGCACATTAGTGACGTTGACGATATCGAAAAAGCCGATTCCGAAAACCTTTTCCCTTTCTTTGATGCTCAAAATTTGTTTCCGCTGATCGAACATGTTCTTGAGTTCGATTTCCTTATCCTCGAGGTTTTTGAGGACGATTTCGTGGTTGATTTTGATAGTGGGTGGGGTTGCTGTCTCTTGCTGGGGAGCCGGATTGGCTTGCTTTTCCTCCTCGGGCTTGGCTATGGCCGCCACGCTCTCGGTTTGGGCCGCCCCTGAGGAAATCCCGATAAAAAGAACAACGCAAAGAACGATCAGTCCCAGACTTGACTTCTTGAAGGATGATTTCATTTTTCCTGTCATCATGCGGTGCCTCTCTCCCATTCCCGGACAGAAACGGGTATTGATCAAGGGTGATTGAAGACGTGGATTTTTCACCGGGTTCATCGAGTCCGTCTTATTTGAATGCCATCGGATTGGAGTAATACAGCAAGCAATGCCCCTGCACTATACGGTACAACGTTTTGATCGTCAATCCGGTCAGGGGGAAGGGGATTGAGGCGGTTCAATCGAGTTTGATGGAGGGCAACCGGCCGCTGCCCTTGCAGTGGGCGCAGGTGTACGTCAGACGCCGTGTAAGGCTTTGGCCCACCCGCTGGCGGGTGATTTGGATCAATCCCAGATCGGTGAATTGTTGAATGTCCGACGGCGTGCGGTCTTTGGCCAGTTCCCGTTCCATCACCTTGAAGACCCGGTCCTGGTTGCGTTTCAGGCGCATGTCAATGAAATCGATTACGATGATTCCCCCAATCTGCCGCAGGCGCAACTGGCGGGGGATTTCCACCGCGGCTTCCAGGTTGGTTTCGACGATGTTTTCTTCCTGGCTTTTGCCGCCGATATTCCTTCCCGTGTTGACATCGATGGCGGTGAGCGTCTCCATTTCTTCAATGATGAGGTATCCCCCACACTTGAGACGGACGTGATTGCTGAACAACTGGTCGATATCCTTGGTGAGGTTGTAGGCGCTCCAGATCGATTGGTCTTTCCGGGTATGGAACTTGATCAACTCCTCGGGTTTGGAACGGGGCGCGATGATCTTCAGAAACTGAACGATGCGGTGCTTCAGGCGGGGATGATCGATGACGATTTCCGCTATATTGGCGGAAAAATTGTCCCGCAACACCTTCTCAAACAACGCGATCTCGCGATGAATCAGCTTGCATTCGGTGCCATCTTCGAAGTCCTCCCGGATTCGTTTCCACGTCCGGGTTAAATATCCCAAATCTTGCTGAATCTCCCGGATGTTCCGGCCCTCGGCCGCGGTCCGGAATATCAAGCCGCCTTTGAAATCGGACTCTTTCTCGAGCAACTCCTTGATCCGCTGGCGTTCCTGGCTAACCAACATCCGGGACATCCGGATCGCCTGGGCGTAGGGCATGAGGATCACAAACCGTCCGGGAAGCGTGATCTTGCCCGTCAGACTCGGCCCTTTGTCCCGGATCGACTCCTTGGCGATTTGCACCAGCACGTTATCGCCCGGTTTGAGCGCTTCTTCGATTTTGGTCCGTTTGGCCGAAGCGAGGTGGATCGTCCGGCCGCCCCGCCGGATTTCCGGGCCTAAATCGGAAAAACTGAGAAAGCCATCTTTTTCCAGCCCGATGTCCACGAAAGCCGCGCTGAGGGCCGGCACCACCTTGGACACGACGCCCCGGTAAATGTTCCCGCTGGTGCCGCGATCGGACATCTGCTCTTCCTGAATCCAAAAATCGGTCAAGTGATCGTTTTCCGCGATGGCCGCCAGCGAATAACCCGCTTCGGTGGCGAATACCATCCGCTGCGCGGGCCGGGATTCCGGCCGGACCGCTTCGGCTTTCGTTTCCTTCTTCACGGCTTCCGGTTTACTGGCTTTGGGACCGGGTTTCGGAGGGAGAGAGGGCTTAGCCGGTTCTGGCGGCCGGGGCCCTTGGACCGATTTGGGCTGCAGTCCGGATTTTGAAGGTTGAATGGATTGGGCCGGGGCCACGGACTTCACCGGCGGTGTGGATATAGACGCCGGAGTGGATTTCCGCGCCGGGCGGGGTGGTGATGACTGCGTCGATTTCAACCCGGCGGCGGCTTTGGACGCCGGCGCGGGCCGCGAAACGGGCCGTGGGAGATCCCCGGCCGGCCGGCTCTCCGGCTGTCCTTCACTGGATTTCGCGGCTGTGTCCGGACTTGCGGGTTTCTTTCGGCGTGATCGGCTCATGGTGGTTTGGTCTCATGCCTCTTTTGCCAGAGTCGGATCGTGTGGCCATAAATTACACTATCCGTAATGCCTGGATCAGGTTCATGGTACTTGTTTTTCTATTTCTTGCAAAGCGGATTTACAATATCTCCCCGTTTCACACGCGCTTCGCAGTCCTGAAATCTCTGTTTTTTCATGGGCCTTCCCCTCTCTGAAAAAAGCAGGGAACGAGACCCCCTTCGTATCCACCGATCCCAATCCGCTGGACAGGTTGACACTTCCTTATAAATATTCATCGTAACCAGGAACAGAAACGGATTCCAACCTGGAAAGGGTACCCATGACCTCTCTGCGAAACGTGTACGCGGAAAAAGCATTGTCCCAAATCCCCCGGTTGCTCTCGGCCCAGGACCGCAACCGTTTTTCGCCTACCTACGGTTGCATGAACCGGGAATATTGGCTCTGCCGGGCTACCGATTTCCCCTCTTCCATCGCCCAGTTCGGCACCCACGCCCTGGCTTTGGTTTATGCCCACGAGATGCCGGGGAATCCCTATTACGGGCATCCCAAAATTCTGGAATGGGCTTTGGCGGGAATGGAATATTGGACCCGCATTCAACACCGGGATGGTTCGTTTGACGAGTTTTATCCCAACGAACGCGGCTGGGCCGGTCCCACCGGTTTTCTGCTCTATGTCATGTGCGATACCTTCCGGCGGCTCCAGCCTCAGATTCCCGCCGTTCTTCAGGAACAGGTGATGAAAGCCGCGCACCAGGCAGCGCTGTTTTTGGCCCGCACGGATGAATCGGGGGTCCTGGCCAATCACCACGCCATGGCAGTGCTGCCGCTTGTCGAAGCCTATATGCTCCTGGGCGACAAGAAGCTCGAGGCGGCCTTCAAACAGAAACTCGATATCTTCTTCCACTATTGCCGGGACGAAGGCTGGTGCCTGGAATACGACGGAGCGGATCCGGGTTACCTTTCGGCCACTATCAGCTTCATGGCCAAAACCCGCCGGCACTACGAGGACGAGCGTTTCCTCCCCCAGTTGCGAAAATGGGTGGAATTCAGCAGCTATTTCGTCTATCCCAATGGACATTACGGCGGAACGATAGGCAGCCGGCAGACATTGCATTTCTATCCCCATGGATATGAACTGCTCGCGCAAGAAATCCCCCTCGCCGCCGCCGTGGCCGAGCGCATGCTCCAAGGCTTGCGCGATGGGGCACTCGTCCCCCCGGAAATCCAAGGCGAACGCTATTTCGTCTACCGGATTCCCGAATTCCTGCTGGCCTACCTCGATTATGGCCCTCGTCCGGATCCCTTGCCGCCCCTCCCGTATGAACGCCATCCGTTTCAAATCTTTTTCCCCGAGGCCCAGATTCTGGTCCGCAAAGAAGCGGCTTCCTATACCCTGGTCAATGCCGCCAAGGGGGGGGTGGTGAAGCATTTTCCACTGCCCGGGGGACAACTGAAAGTCAACAATTGCGGCCTGTTGGGGATTTTGGACAACGGCGTGCTCTTCACAAGCCAATGGATTGACGAGCATCACGAAGTTCACTTGAGTGAAAATGAAATCACCATCGCCGGCCGTTGCCATAAAATCCCTGCCAAAGTCTTCACGCCTTGGAAATTCATTCTCTTCCGGCTGGCGGTCCTCTTGCTAGGCTGGCATGAAAAATCCGCCTACTACCTGAAGGGAAGTATCCGGAAACTCCTCATGCTCGGCAACCGGCCTCTACCGGTGCGTTTCAAACGCCGCATTCGGTGGAAAGAGGAGGAATTGGAAATCCTGACCCGGATCTGGTTGGAAGGATCCATCCACGTGTCGGGGTTGCAAGTGGGCGACGAATTTCCTGCCCGTTATGTTCCCCAATCCCGTTATTTTCAGCCCCAGGAACTGGACGTGCGGGGTTATGTTCTTACCCCGGAGGATCTCATGCAGTTGAACCGGCACCGCACCCTCTCGGTGGTAGAGCGGTATGTCGAGGGCGAACCGGTCAGCCGGTTCAGCGTGGGAGGATAGAAAAAATGACGTGTTGACATCCGGATCGATCCTTCCTAGAGTCATGGCGTGTATCACACGAAAGAGGTCGCTTCGAATGATAAATTCAAGATCCATGGTTGTATCCGCGTGCTTGTGGATTGGGCTTTCACCGCTTTGGGCGGTGTCCGGGCTGACAGCGGAAATGAAAGTCCGGGTGGACGGTACCGAACTGCCCCGCGGACTGATCCACGCGGAAACCGAATACGCCGTCCAGGGCGGGCCCTTCGAACTGTTCTATCCCGAATGGATCCCGGGTATCCACTCCCCCGGCGGCCCCATCGCCAACCTGGCCGGGATTGCTGTCCAGACTCCCGATAGCCAAGCCGTCCCCTGGCGGCGCGATCCGCTCGACGTGGTTCATTTTTTCGTGGATGCCCCGGCCCACGCCCGGCGGATCGTGGTCAAAACCACTTACATCTGCAATCAACCCACCCGGTTATCCACCGGGGTCGATTCATATGGTACGCCGTTTCTGGGTATCCTGAATTGGAACACGTTTCTCCTCTATCCGGCGGATATCCCCGCGCGTGAGACGATGGTCGATCTCGAACTAATCCTGCCGGACGGCTGGAAATGGGGCGCGTCCCTCAAACCAAAAAGCGTGGACGGCAACACGATCCGGTTCGAACGCCTTTCCTTCGAGGACCTGGTCGACAGCCCCTTGATCTGCGGGGAACATTTCCGGACCTACGACATCACTCCCGGCGGGAAAGAATACCGCCCGCATTTTTACCATGTGGTCTCCGAATCGGAGCGCGCCATCGATATCGAGGACGCCAAGATCGAGAAATTGAAAAAAATGGTGCGGGAAGCCTACGTGCTGTTCGGAGTGTTCCACTTCGATGAGTATCACCTCCTGCATGTGTTGAGCCATTCGATCCCCGGCATCGGCATGGAGCATCTGCGCTCCAGCCTGAACGCGTCGCCCGAACCGGCCATGACCGGTGATGGGCCGGTTCCCGGCGTTTTGTCTCATGAGTACGCTCACAGTTGGTGCGGAAAGTACCACACGCCGGCGGGGATGATCACCCCGAATTTCAACACGCCCCGCGATACCCGGTTGCTGTGGGTGTATGAAGGATTGGATCAATACCTTGGCAAGGTGCTGTGGGCGCGTTCAGGCCTGAACGCCACCAAGGATAAGACCCCGTACCAGGCCGCCTTGGAGGATGTGGCCGCGATGATCAGCGCCCATATGAACCAGAAGGGGCGGCGGACCATCTCCCTCGAAGACACCGCCGCGTCCACTCAAATCCGGCGGGGCGGCAGCCGGAATTGGCGCTACCTGCAACGGGCGCAAGACTACTACAACGAAGGCGCGATGCTCTGGCTGGAGATCGATGCGATCCTGCGCCAAGAGAGCGATGGGAAAATCAGCCTGGACGATTTCTGTAAACGGTTCCTGGGCCGCCACGAGGAGGGCCAAACCGTGGCTGGCTACAGCGAAGCGGATATCATTTCATATTTGAATGCTCTTCATCCCTACGATTGGGCTGGATTGATCGAAAAGCGCGTACGCGCGGTGGACGAACATCTCCCCTTGGATTTTTTGACCCGCTGCGGATACCGGCTGCAATACAGCAACAAACCCACCGGTTTCGACAAGGATATGGCCTTTACTTCCATTGGATTGCATGTTGGCGGAGATGGGAAAATATTAGCTGTGGTTCCGGGCAGCGCCGCCGACGCCGCGGGCCTCTATGACGGCGCGCAAATCCTAGGGGTGAACAACAAAAAATTCAGCCGGGAGCGCTTGGAAGATGCCATCGCCGAGAGTGTGGCCACCCGGAAAATCGATCTGCTCGTGATCAAAGGCGAACTGATCGAGCCGGTCGTGATCGATTACGCCGGTGGCCCGCGGTTCATCGATCTGGTCCGGGATCAGGACGCGAAGGATTTGTTTCAAGAAATTTGGAAACCAAAAGTGGAGGAGTGAATCACACCCATTCCCACGTAAGTCCGCGATTATCCGCCTTGAGATAGCGGATTTCCGCTTGCATGCCCCGCTGGGCCAGCGCCTGGGTCATGGCCTGGGCGACGGCTTCCTTGTTCCGTAATGTAACCGCCATCATGGTTGAACCGGAACCGCTCAAATACGCTCCCACCGCGCCCGCCGTTTCTGCCGCCGTGATGACATCAAAAAGCGGCTGGAGGGCGGGAATATGAGCTTGGCGCTGCGGCTGGTGGATTTTGTCCTCGAACAATCCCCGCATGCCTTCGTAATCCCCTTGCGCGAACGCCATGGCCAGCAGGATGCCATGATTGAGCGTGAAGATGGCGTCCTTCCGCGGCAGTTCCCTTGCAAAGATCCCGCGGGCCTTGTCGGTCTCGACGGCGGAGTTGGGGGATACCGCGACGAAATCGACAGTTTCTGGAATCTCGCACCGGTAATAAACCAGGCGGTCCTGGATGATCCCGGAGGCCGTCATCCCTCCGTAGTAACAGGCCGCGGCGTTGTCGGTGCAGCCTTCCAGCTCCGATGCCCATTTGACGATATCCCGGTGCGGTACACCCGCGCCGGTCAACTGGTTGAGGCCCTCCAATACCGCCAAGCGGAACGTGGCGCTGCTGGCCAATCCCCGGGCGATGGGAATGCGGTTGAAAACCCGTAAAGAAAAATGACTTGACGATACACCGCTTTGCTCGAAAAAATACTGGGCCGCCGTCTTGGCCACTTCCAGGCACAGCTCGTGAAGGGATGGATCAATCCCCTCCGCGTGGTCTAAGGTTGTATCGGAATCCCGCAGCGATAATTCAAATGTATTGTGAAGGTTAACTGCGATTCCCATAGTGTCGAAGCCGGGCCCTAAATTGCCAGAGGAAGCGGGTATGGTCAGACGGATGGAGTTTGTCATGGAACGGAAAGATGGTAACGGTGTACCGTGATATGATTCACTTTTCAATCGCCAAAAACACTTCAATCGCCAAAAACACCTGCGGAACTAACCTATGGCGCTGCCTTGGCCGGATATCGCCGCGGTCAAGCCATTCTACCCGCTCCGATTGTAGGTAGAGATTATCAAAATCCCAATCCCTTGATGAGGTACCCGTATAATGTCCCCTGCAATCCTTTCTTGCTTAAGGGGAGGGTCCCATATATCCCCCTTTTGGGAGGGTTCAGGTAAGGGTGTTGTTTATAGAGCCGGACCTTGATGTCTGACTTCGTCCCGGAGTGAATGGAATCAACTGTGCCTCGTCAGGTATGCACTTTCCGGATGAAACTAAACATTTTGATGATGATTTCCGTTCCGTGGGACAGATTCCCACAGAACCGCACCCTCTTGTCTCTTTTCTTCCCCGTGGATACCCTACACCCAACTCTCGTTGTGTGAGTTGGGCTTTGGATCATTCCATTAAAAGCAGGTAGCGCGATGGCTTATCACAGTCTCAAGGATTTTGTGCATCGCCTGAAACAAGAAAACGAACTGGTGGAAATCACCACGCCGGTGTCACCGTATTTGGAAATGACCGAGATCACCGACCGGGTCACCAAGGCGAACGGCCCGGCCTTGTTGTTTACCCGTCCAGTGGGTTATCAAATTCCCGTGCTCATCAATGCCTACGGCTCGGAGCGGCGCATGGCCCTGGCGCTGGGGGTGGACCATGTGGACGAAATCGCGGCCCGCATCCGGACTTTGATCACCCAAAAACCGCCGGGGACCTGGCGGGAGAAAATCGCGGCCCTCTTCACGCTGAAAGAGTTGGCCGGCTACGCGCCGAAGCGGGTTTCTTCGGGACGCTGCAAGGAGGTGATTCTCAAGGGTGAGGACGCCACCTTGGATTCGCTTCCGATCATGACTTGTTGGCCCATGGACGGCGGGCCGTTCATCACGCTGCCGCAGGTGTATACCCGCGATCCGGTGACGGGCATCCGGAATGTGGGCCTCTACCGAATGCAGAAGTTCGATAGCCGGACCACGGGCATGCACTGGCAAATCCACAAGGTCGGGGCAGCCCATTTCCGGGAATACCTGAAGGAGAACCGGCGCATGGAAGCCGCCGTGGCCTTGGGCGGCGACCCGGCGATCCTCTACGCGGCCTCCGCCCCGCTGCCGCCCGCGATCGACGAATTGCTCTTCACGGGATTTATACGCCGCGCCCCGGTGGAAGTCGTCCCCTGCGAGACGGTGGATGTCGAGGTGCCCGCCAGCGCCGAGATCGTTCTGGAGGGATACATAGATCCCGCGGAGCAGCGCCTGGAAGGGCCGTTCGGCGATCACACGGGCTATTATTCCCTGGCCGAGCCCTATCCGGTCTTTCATATCACATGCGTCACCATGGCGAAGGACCCGGTTTATCCCTCCACCATCGTGGGGATCCCCCCTCAGGAGGACGCCTATATCGGCAAAGCCACCGAACGGATTTTTCTGCCGTTGATCCAGATGATGTTTCCCGAGATTGTCGATCTGGAACTGCCGGTGGAAGGCGGATTCCACAGCCTGGCCATCGTGGCGATCAACAAAGCCTATCCCGGTCACGCCTTCAAGACCGCGCATGCCATCTGGGGCACCGGGTTGCTGTCGCTGACGAAGACCATCATCGTGGTGGACGCGCACGTGAATGTGCATAATCCGGCCGAGGTGTTGTGGCGGGTCGCCAACAACATGGCGCCCCGGCGGGATGTCCAGTTCGTGGACGGCCCCGTGGACGTGCTGGACAATTCGTCCGAGCAGCCCCGCTTTGGTTCCAAGATGGTGATCGACGCGACCCGGAAGCTGCCCGAGGAAGGCTTCACGCGGACTTGGCCGCCGGACATCGTCATGAGCCAGGCGGTGAAGGAGCGGGTCGATCAACTCTGGGGAGAACTGGGATTGAACATTTCCCTCGAAGAATCCAAAAAGCGCGTGTTCCGGATCACTCCGGAAGACGCGCCGGAAAAAAAGAGCCTCTGAGGCAGTTATGGCGATCGAACGAATCCTGGTTGTGCCCCGTTCCGTTTTGAGTGACATCCTGCCATTTCGGGGATTTAGACCTCTTGGAGATTCCCGGCTGGACTCGTGGCTCGAGGCAAGCCAATTCCAGCCGCGGGAGGAGATGGAAAGCAATCCCGCATTCAAGCAGATCATCCCCTATAGTGTCTTGCGGCATGGGGATCACGTGTTCCGGTATTGGCGCACCAAACGGGCGGGAGAGAGCCGATTGCATCATTTGTATTCGATTGGGATCGGCGGCCATATCAACGACCGGGATATGAATCTCTTCACCTCTCCCGGGGAGATGCTGAACGAGGCGGCCGCGCGGGAACTGAAGGAAGAAGTCGAGGTGGAGTCGCTGACGTGTTTTCAGCCCGTGGGAATCATCAATGACGACGAGAGCGAAGTCGGGCGGGTGCATTTCGGGGTGGTGTACGAGGCCTGGGTGGAGTCCAGGAACGCGCGGATCCGGGAATCCGCCCTGGCCCGTGGCGAATGGAAGCCCGTGACCGGGTTGCGGGATGATGTGGAATATGAAACCTGGTCGCGCTTCGTGATCGAAGAATATTTGATGAAATGATGATTCCCGGAATGTGCCGCGGGGCGCTCCCAGCCGCACTCTCATCCACTACCCCGTCCGCCTTGTTCCGTTTATTCTGGTGGGAATCGAAATCAATCCGGAGGATGGCCTCGAAGGGAATTTCACCATGGCTCAGCACGAACCATTTCGCTTTCATACCCTGGAGGAATTGGAAAAAAAGATCGATGAATTGGGCGTGGAGATCCCCCTCACCCGGGATTTGTCCATACTAGGAACGCCGGTGGCCTTCGGGAAGAAAATGGTTCCCAACCGGCTGGGGTGCCAGCCCATGGAAGGCTGCGATGGTCTGCGCAACGGCGCGCCGTCCGATCTGACCCTGCGCCGGTATCAACGATTCGGGGCCGGCGGGGCGGGGTTGATCTGGTTCGAGGCCTGCGCCATCGTGGAAGAGGCCCGCGCCAATCCCCGGCAAATCTGGATTCACGACGACGTCCTGGAAGAATTCAAGCGCATGGTGGAGGCCACCCGTGAAGCCGCGTGGCAATCCATGCGGCACGATCCCTTTCTCGTGCTGCAGCTCACCCATTCCGGCCGCTACAGCCGCCCGGTGGACAAGCCGCGGCCGATCATCGCCCATCACAGCGCGATTCTCGATCCCCGGCACAATCTGCCGCCGGATTATCCCTTGATCACCGACGAAGAATTGGACCGCCTCCAGGAGGTCTATGTCCACGCCGCCCGGCTGGCCCGCGCGGCGGGATTTGACGCGGTGGATATCAAGAGCTGCCACCGCTACTTGATCAGCGAACTCCTGGCTTCGTTCACCCGCGAAAACAGCCGGTATGGCGGATCCTATGAAAACCGCACGCGGATGCTGCTCGAAACCGCCGCCAAGATCCATCAAGCCCTGCCGGATTTCGAAGTCACCTCGCGGCTCAACGTGTATGACGCCATCGCCTATCCCTACGGCTGGGGTGTGGATAAGGAAGATTATCAAAAACCAGACCTCACCGAACCGCTGCGGTTGATCGGCCAATTGCGGGAATTGGGGTATCATGGCATCGATATCACTATCGCCAATCCGTATTTCAATCCCCATTATGGCCGCCCGTTCGACCGGCCCATCGCCGGGGGCTATATTCCCCAGGAACATCCCCTCGAAGGCGTGGCACGAATTCTCAAGATGGCGAAAACCGTACAACATGCCTTCCCCCATCTGACCGTGGTGGGGACCGGCTACTCCTGGTTGCGGCAGTTCGTGCCGTATGTGGCAGCCGCCACGGTGCAAAACGGCTGGAACGCCATCGCCGGGCTGGGACGGGGCGCGTTCGCGTATCCCGATTTCGCCAAGGACATCTTGCGCAACGGCCGCATGGAGCCGCTGAAGGTCTGCGTGTCGTGCTCGTCGTGCTCGCAGATCATGCGCGATCACGGCCGCGCGGGCTGCGTGATCCGGGACCCGGAGATCTACGCGGAAATCTATCAGGAAGGCCGCTGGCACGATCCCGTCAAGGTGCGGGAGGCGGCGGCGCAATGTCTCGGCTGCGTGGAACCCACCTGCGCCGCGCATTGCCCGGCAGGCATCGACATCCCGGTTTTTCTCCAGGCCGTGGCGGACGGAGACGAAAAAGAGGCCTACCGGGTCCTGCGGCGCGCGAATTTGCTTCCCGAAATTTGCGGCTACGTTTGCCCGGTGGAAGTGCAATGCGAGGGGCATTGCATCAAGCCCTACCTGGGCGATCTGGCGGTTCCCATGGCCCGGATCCAGCGCTATGTGGCCGAACGGGCGCGGCAGGAAGGCTGGACGGCGCTGGAGATTCCCCCGGTTTCGACCGGACAGCGGATCGCGATCATCGGCGCGGGACCGGCGGGCTTGGCCTGCGCGGCGGGCTTGCTGGAATTGGGTCACGAAGTGGTGGTCATCGACCGCGGTTCGCGGCCAGGGGGGAAAGCCGCGGGTCTCATTCCCGAAATCCGTTTGCCGCTTGACCCCACCCGGGCGGAGATCGAGGCTATCTTCACGCCCGTGAGCACGGAACGCCTCGAATGGCGCTGGAATACCGCCTTAGGGCCGGATTACACCCTGCAGGACGTCAGGAACGAAGGCTTTGGCGCGGTCGTATTGGCCTTCGGTTTGGGGAACACCGCCCGGTTAAGCGAGACGGCTTCCCGGCCTGAGGGGGTCATGGACGCGTTGACGTTTTTGGAGTATCTGCGCGCGGAGCCGTCGTATTCCATTCAGGGGAAGGTGGCCGTGATCGGTGGCGGCAACACGGCGATCGACGCGGCCACATCGGCCAAACGGCGCGGGGCGGACGATGTGTATTTGATCTACCGCCGCAGCTTCGAACAGATGCCGGCCTGGCCGGGCGAGCGTGAACAGGCCATCGCGGCGGGGATTCACCTCCTGATCCTCACACAACCCACCGGCTATGTGGCCAACACCGAAGGGCGGCTGTCCGCCGTGCGGGTGGCGCGGACCCAGCTCGGCCCGGCGGACGAATCGGGGCGACGGCGGCCGGTCTTGATTCCCGGGACGGAGCATGAAATTCCCGTTTCATGGGTGGTCGAGGCGTTGGGTGAAAAACTTCCACCGGAAGCCGTGGAAGTACTGCGTCCGGTGGAATTGGACGAAAAAGGATTGGTGCGGGTCGATCCTGATACGGGGATGACTGCTTGCCCGGGTGTTTTCGCGGCAGGGGATCTGGTGAACGGTGGGACCACGGTGGTCCAGGCCATCGCCGAGGGCGCCCGCGCGGCCCGCCAGGTTCATAAATATTTGGAGAAACCATGAACTTCCCCCGATTGTCCCGTTACAAGTCACCGGAGGATTTCCGCGGCCGGTTGTCGGAATTGCATTTGGATCTGCCTCTGGAGGACCGCGTGCTCACGGCGGACGAGGGTTCTCCCCTGGCGCAACCTCTGGAGATTTTCGGCCGGAAAGTGGGCAACCGATGGTGTATCCATCCCATGGAAGGTTGGGATGGAACGCCGGAGGGCATGCCGTCCTCCCTTACATTGCGGCGGTGGCGGAATTTCGGCTTGTCAGGCGCCAAACTGATTTTCGGGGGAGAGGCCACCGCCGTCCGGCCGGATGGGCGCGCCAATCCCTGCCAACTTATGGCCCTCGAAAGCACCCGGCCGGGCTTGGCCTTGTTGCTCTCTACCTTGAAAACCGCTCACCGTGAAACCTGCGGCAGCGTGGAGGATTTGCTGACTGGATTGCAACTCACCCACTCGGGCCGGTTTTGCAAACCGTACGATTGGGAGCGGCCTGAACCCCGGATTCTCTATCATCATCCGATTTTGGACCGGCGGGTGGGCGTGGACCCCGCGGACGATTCCGCCATCCTCAGCGACGCGGAAATCGGCTCAATCATCGAAGGATTCGTGCAGGCGGCCCGTGTCGCTGCCGCGGCGGGCTTTGATTTCGTGGATATTAAGCATTGCCATGGCTATCTGGGGCATGAATTGCTCAGCGCGCATACCCGGCCGGGAACGTACGGCGGAACGTTTGAATGCCGTACCCGCTTTTTACGGACCGTTGTAGAGCGCATTCGCGAGGAAATACCCGGTTTGGGCATCGCCGTGCGGGTCAGCGCGTTTGATCTGGTCCCCTACCGGGACGACGAATCCACCCGCGAAGGCCGTCAAAAGGGAATCGGCATCCCCGAGCCGTTCGAGCACTGCCTGCCGTACCGTTACGGATTTGGTGTGGATCCGGATGATCCGACCCGCTATGACTTGACGGAAACCTTCCAATTCATGCAATTGTTGGAGGATTTGGATATTCCGCTGGTCAACATCACCGGCGGAAGTCCCTATTACAATCCGCATATTCAGCGGCCGGCGATTTTCCCCCCTTCGGACGGGTACCGTCCGCCGGAGGATCCCCTCGTGGGGGTTCATCGCCATATCGCGGTGACCCGTGTCCTCAAGCAACGATTCCCGAATCGGATCTTTGTGGGCACGGGATACACTTATTTACAGGAATTTCTGCCCCTCGTGGCCCAAGCGGCCGTCCGGCAAGGTTGGACCGATTGCGTGGGCATCGGGCGCATGGTTCTCTCTTATCCCGCCATGCCTTGGGATACCTTAACCCAAGGCATGATGGATACCCGGCGCATTTGCCGCACGTTTTCCGATTGCACTACCGCGCCGCGCCATGCCATGGTATCGGGTTGCTACCCTTTGGACGAATTCTATCGGGAACGGGACGAAGCGCGGCGGTTGAAGGAGATCAAGAAGTCTCTGGGAGAAGCGGGATAGAAATTATGGATACGGCAGGGGAACCATCGACAGGTTGCTTTGGATCAATCTAGATGAGCGTCGCAAGCCAGGTGTGCATTTCCCATCGGAATTTCTCCCAACGTACTAGTCCCGCCTCGATCCAATGCGGGAACCGGTAACGCCATGAAATACAAAGACCTCCCGGCCATCGATCTCTACCTGTGCCTCTTCCTGCTGGGCGCTCTCTCAATCACTTTTTCCGGGCATGGATCGACCGTGGATGAAAACATGATCATCCAGGTCACTGAGTCGCTGGCGGAACGGGGCGAGCTGAATATTGACAATATGTACCATGCCTTGCCGGGACCCGATGGCCGATTCTACAGCTGCTACGGCATTGGTTTCCCGCTGCTGATGCTTCCGTTTTATTTCCTTGGGAAGGGATTGGAATGGCTTTTTCCCCATACCCCTGCGTTTTTTGGCAACGGCCGCTTCTTCATGATGCTATGGGGGAATCTGCTCCTGACGGTTTTGACCGGTTGGCTGTTTTACCGCTTGTGCCGGATGTTGGATGGCCCGGTGAAAGCGTCCGTGGCCCTGGCGCTGGCCTTGATTTTTGCCACACCGTATTGGCCGTACAGCCAGACCTTGTACCGGCTGACCGCGGCCGGGGCGGTGCTGACCGCGGCGCTGATTTTGATGATCAGCGGGCTTCGGAAGCCCTCCCCCGCAATCCTTCCGGCGCTGGCATGTTTAGTCGCATTGGGATTGAATGTCCGCGAAGATTTGATCCTCGCGTTTCTGCTGATGGGGGGTTACGTCCTATGGCGGGGCGGGGCAGGGAAGTGGGGATGCGCGGCTTCCCTGGCGGCCGGGGCGGTGGTTGGCACGGGCATCTGGGGAGTTCACAACTACGTCCGTTTCGGATGTTTGTTTCTTGATACGTATGGAGTCCTATCGTTCGATTTCCCCTGGATACTCAGCCTTCCCCAACTGGCCCTGGGCAAACGGCACGGCCTGATTGTGTATGCGCCGCTGGTATTGCTGCTGCCCTTCGGATATAGCGCCGCACGTCAAGCGGGACATTCGGATTTCTGGTGGTTTTGCGCGGCGGTCCTGCTGGCGTATGGGGGATTGTACGGTAAATCGAGCCTGTGGCACGGGGGAGTCTGCTGGGGCCCGCGCCTGATGTATTATCTCTTGCCTTTGGGCCTCCTGCCCGGTGTATGGATATGGAAGCAATATCCATCCACCCGGGTGCGATGGATGATCGCGGCCGGATTCCTGTGGGGCCTAGTGATGAACTGGCCGGGAGTGTATTCGCATAAGGGGAAATACCAGGATTTTTTCAGCTGCCCCTCGTTCTTCTCACTCGTGAATAAACCGGTGGTCCATCCGGAGTATATTACCTTTGATGAGTTGGATCTCTGGTGGGTTCGAATGATCAAATTGGATCCCTTCTCCCACTGGCCGGTGCTATTGGGAGCGTTGATCCTCTTCACGGCGTGGAGCGGATACCGGTTATGGAGAGAACTCACGCGGCCGTTGGAGGGGCCGGATGGATTGAGTCCCGAGAGATCCACTCCAATGACAAGAAATAGCTCAGCATAATGATTTCCCCGAACGCAGCCGTTTCTCACGACAGGATTGAGGATATGCGGATAGACGAGGAGAACGCTAAGCACCTGCCGCTCCCGTTGGGAGAGGGTCAGGGGCGGGGCCGGTTATAAAGATGAAAATACATCTCTTCTGGGTTTGAGTTAACCGCCGCGAGCACTGAATACATTCTATGAAATCCCTCGTTCATTTATTCCTTCGTTTGCCTTTTTGGCAGGGGCGCAACCGGATCCGCTCGGCCGGAATCGAGGATGCCCTCAAGAACGGTATCTTGTTGTTGTTCGGTCTCGGAGTGGGGTGGGCCGAGTATGTCTTTTTCGAACGGTTCTGGACCATCCTGGGCGCCGTTCCCTATGGCTACGCCTTGTTGCTGCCCCGGTTCTTCTCCATCCTGGGATCGTTTCTGTTCGCCTTTCTGGCATATTCCAGCGTCTTGACCGCACTGTCTTCGTATTACCAATCCGAAGACCTCGCCCTGCTGCTGGCGTCGCCCCTGCGGTTGCCCTGGATCATTCTGTTCAAATGGGTGGATGTGGCTATCCGGAGCGGCGTGACACTTATCCTGCTATCGTTGCCTCCCATGGCCGCGTTGGGCAGGGTTTTGCACCTTTCCTCCGCGTTTTATCTTGCGTACCTAGCGGCAGTGTTGGCTTTCGCGGGGATCGCGGTCAGCCTGGGCGTGTGGATTGCCATGCTCATGGTGGCCGTGTTTCCGGTGAAGCGGATGCATCAAACGGTGGCGTTCTTGGGATTGAGTCTGGCGGTGTTTTTGATTACCGCCCTGCGGTTTTTGCATCTGGAAACCTTGTGGAGCGAGCAGGCCGCCAGCAATCCGCTGATCCTCTTCCTGCAGTATGAACCAGGTGGTTGGATTCGTTACGCGCCAGGGAGTCTGTTTGCGCACGCCATCCAACCGTTCGTTCTGGAAAATCCGGCCGGCGTTTCGGGCTTGGCAAAATTGGCGGTACTCAGCGGAGCGATCATCGTTCTGACGGCCTTGGCCGCGAAACGCCTGTTTCTCCGCGGCTGGTGGAAGAGCCAAGAGCAGGCTGACCCCGAGGTTCATCCCCGCGGCTGGACCGCCAAGCCAGGGAAAAACACCGCGCCGGGGCCGTTGCGGATTCTGCTTTGGAAAGATTGGCTGATTTTCAAGCGCGATCCGTCCGTCTGGACCCAGCTCTTTATGATGATCCCTTTGGCCGCTCTGTATTTGTTGAACCTCACGTTTCTTCCGGTACAGGGAGAAACCCTGGCTCCGTTTTTCGCGCTGGCGGATGTGGGATTGATCGGCCTGATCATTGCGGCGGTCAGCGCGCGGTTTCTCTTTCCCGCCGCCAGCCGGGAAGGGCGGCCGGTCTGGATTCCCGCCGTCTCTCCCGTTGCATCCCGGACCATCATCTTCCAGAAGGTGATTTTCTTGATTCCTCCGGTGATGTTGCTCAGCGCGGTGATGTTGCTGCTCTCCAGCAAGATCCTGCGGCTGCCGCCGGATATGGCCCGCTGGTGTCTCGGGTATGGATTGCTGGTCTCGTTGCAGATCAGTCTGATGGCGGTATTTTTAGGATTCTGTTTTCCTTCCTATAAATTCCGTCATGTGCTCGAAGTTTCGCTGGGGAAAGGGGCGTTTTTATTCATGATGCTGGCGTTGGCGCAAATCATGTTGCTGTTGTATAGCGTTTGGAGTTTCCTGATGAGCAGCCCGGCCCCGGAACTGCCCTTCTGGAACGGCTGGTTGTTGACGTGGCTGGTGGTGTGGAGCGGGGTGACCCTGTTCTGTTATTGGGCGGGACAGCGGCGATGGGCCAGAGCGGGAAGTGGAGAATAAAGCCATTCCCGGTTTGATCTCCCGCTCCGGCTATAGTAGGATAGCCCTTGCAGGCCGCCGGAAGATCCGGTTATTCCATAGAATCAAGAAATGAAAGGAGTTATGAGAATGAAGTCCAGTTTTATTACAGGAATCCTTTGTATGGCCATCGGGGCGCTTTGCCTGGCCCCCTCCGCGTTCACGGAGGAACCCGTGAAGGTGTTGTTTCTGACCAAGTCCGCTGGATTTGAACATTCGGTCGTGCATCGTGAAAAAGGGGAGCTCGGCCACGCGGAGAAAATCCTGCTGGATCTGGCGAAGGACAATAACTTGTTCGTCGTAGTCAGCAAGGACGCCGGCATGATCAACGAGAAACAACTGGCCGCTTTCGACGTGGTGGTCTTCTACACCACCGGCGATTTGACTCAGCCCAGCAAGGACAACGGCACGCCCATGAGCGCCCAGGGGGTAACCGCGCTGGTCAACTGGGTGAAGAACGGGGGCGGGTTTGTGGGTTCTCATACTGCCTCCGATACGTTTCATGAGAATCTCGATTACCGCAAATTGTCCGGCGGGGTCTTCAAAACCCATGGCCAGCAAGAAACCGCGACGATGAAAGTGGTGAAACACCCTATCACCGCGCATCTGGGCGATACGTTCACCACGCCGGATGAATATTACATGTTCAAGGACACGACCAACACCTTCCAGCCGCTGCTGATCCTGCAAACCAAGGAAATGAAGCAAGAAATGTACAACAGTGTGGAACCCTATCCCATCACCTGGATCGAGGAATTGGGTGAAGGCCGGATCTTCAATTGTGCCCTGGGCCATCGCGAGGATGTCTGGACGAATCCCGATTTCCAAAAATTGCTCATCAACGGGATCAAATGGGCGGCGAAGCAATTGTAGGGACTCAATTTGGGTCAGTGTGATCAGGCAAAGGCAGAGGGCACGTGACAATGTGCCCTCCTATTTTTCCATTTGAAATTGAGAGAACGGATTCCTCGCTTTTTTTCAATCCCACTCCACCAAACGGTTTTCCAGTGTCCGCAGGGCTTCAAGGGCTTTCCAATCCGGTTTTTGAGCGAGGAAGGTGCTTTCCGCCCGCGCCAGGCGCTCCACCATTTGGGTAACGAGAGCATGAATGAATTGCCACAACGCTTCTTTGTACAGGATGGGATTTTCATCCCAATAGCGGTGGCTAAAAAACAAAAGGTCCCGCCGGGCTTGTTCATATGCCTTGATATAAGCACCCCGGGAAGCGGTCCAGTTTAACTCCAAAAAGGTTCCGAGCCGCGAATGATCCTGCGCCGTCCCGGAGGCTTGGTCCAATACCCGCTTGATTTCCCCGGCCTGTCGGCGCACGGATTCCGGCTCCAACCAAACCAAACCCGACGCCCAGTGGTCACCCAGGGATTCCCCCTCCTGGATCTCTTGGAGAAACCACGCGAAATCCGAAGACCCGCCTTGCTTTTCCTGGAGCGAAAGAATCCAGCGGGCAAGGTCCAACTCCAATTTCCCCTTGAGACTGCTGGTGAGGGTAAAATCCTGGCGGATCCGATGATCCTGTACGCTGATCAAGCAAAACCGGTACGTTTTGTGGGGCGGAAGGCCGGTGATCGTGTAGGTTTTCGCGTCCGGTTCCACGGATGTGCAGAACAGCGGGCTGAACACGGGAAGGTCCGCTGGTTCGATCGCCCGGCGGCGGGGTTGGTACACATACTCCCGGGTGGCCGTGGCGTCCCGGTACGCCGGGGCTGGAACCAGGTGCTGGGACACGCGCGTAAAAATCGATTCCAGGGTCACTGCCATGGAACGGAATTCACTCCCCGCCTGCCGGATTTCGGCGGACGCCTGCTTCCAGGCTTTCCAGGCTCGCGCCAGCCAGTTTTGTTGTTGCTGCTCAATCGTCCACTTTTCCACCAGGGTGGATTCCTGAGCGCGCCGGGGAATGCTGGTCCATCGGCGGAGCGCAGTGAAAAACCGGGCCATATGTTCGCCGGTGACGGGCAAGCCGTCCTCCGGGACTTGCGGCAGATCGGGATTATCCCAGGTTTTATCCGACCATAGGGCCTTGATCAGACTGCCCACCTGATTCCAAACGGATTCAGGAGCGACAGGAGAATGAATAGGACCTTTGTTTCTATTCATGATCCTCACCTCGATTCACTTTCACCCATGACGAGAAGAATCTCTTGCCGGCATTGGTTCCATACGTAATCCACCGATCCGCGCGGAATGTTCAGTTCCCGGCCGATTTCCTCGTTGGTCATCCCCTCGGATTTGAGCCGCATCAGCCGGCCGCAAGGGATCTGCCGGTTTTTGTATGTGACGGAAACCTTGCGCAGGACGCGCAGGATCCGCTCCAGATCATGCTGATCCTGCCATTCGCTCGTACTGGATTGCCCGCCGAAGAGTTGGTCATCGATCTCCACATCGTGCAGCGGTTCCAAAATCCGGGACGCCAGGCCGCAATGCGGACACTGCCAGCGGTTGCCCGCGTGCAGCGGTTCGCTGGGGGGAATCCGGCATCCACCCGGGCATCGGGAAAAATCCAGGCCGCAGGTCCGGCACTGTCTTTCCGAAGGGCTGTGGCTGAGCGATCCACACCGCCAGCACGCGTAAAGGGTGTTGGTATGCTTGCGGATCAGGTCGATCAAACGTTTTTTGGCGATATGGAATACCGACCGTTCGAATCCCGCTTCCCGCATCCAATCCGGCATGGCGCGTTTTAACTCGCTGGCGGTGGCGATGGCGTTTTGTTGGGAATCGATGGACCAATCGTAAATTTCCGGAAGATATTCCGTCCAACTTACCTGTTTCCCCTCCCGGTTCGCAAAACGAAACGCGGGAGATGGCCGCAGTTCCCGCGGGGGTAGATATGGAATTCCAAATTCCCGGAGAAACGAGGCTTTTCCAGTCTTGTCGTAGAATCGCACCGAATCTTGCGGTTCGTCCACGGAGAGGACAATGATTCGGTTTCCTTCGGTTTCCAGGGCGATCCGCGATTCATCATCCGATATGTAAAGCGTCCCAGGTTGATACAGCGCGGTATCCACCGCCAGGGATTCGAGAAGGCCTTGCAGATCCCAAACGTGAATCAATTCCCGGCTGCGCGTATCCCACAGGAATAATTGATGATCCGTCCGGCAGGCCGCCAGGCGGCCACCCGTTTTGGACAAAGCAACCCGGGTGATGATTCCCCGCTTCACTCCCCGCGAGCCAGGGATGGGGTACAGTTCGGGGGTGGCCTGATCCATCCGCCATATTCTGGCGAAGGGATCGGTCAGGCATCGGACGATTTCTTCCATCACCAGCCCCCACAATTCGTCTTCCAAATCTTGGGTATTCAAGGATAAACCGCGTAATCCGGAGGAATTTTTCCGAACCACACCGGCCACCGCGCGTTGGATCAACCGGCAATGCTGATTCGCGCCTTCTTGGATAAATGGTTCAAAACCGGCCGCGGGAGGCGAATAAATTACGCTGACCGTGGCGGGGATAAAGAAAATCGCGGATGCCAGGTTCGCGGCGATAGACGCCACACTTTTGTGCAGTTCGTCCCGGTCCAACCGCTGGGTCCGCAAAACCTTCAATTTGGAGATCACATGCCGGGCGGCCTCAGTGGATCGCTGTTCGCCCCATTCTATCTCCCGGCTGGGAAACCAGGGTTTATCGCGGATGAGATCCATGATCACCCGGGATAACTCATGCAGGGACGCCTCTTCCTGATCCGCGGGGATTTCGTTCCGGACCAGAGTTAACAACAATTCGTAGGCGTTTTCCATCATGGATTTCCGCGTAGCGCGATCCTGGATCTGAAACACGAGCCAGAGCGTGTATAACTGCCGCTCATTCCAGATGTTGTTATAGAAGATCTTCATGATCATACACAGCCTTTACGCGCTTCACAAGCAAGCAGGCTGCGTGGCCTGTATACTTGTGGATCCAGAAGAAAAACGCCGGGAATGATGGAAGGCCAATACCATGCCGCATCCATTCGATTCTGGATTCAAGAGAGTTATCGAAAACGCGGGGAAGATGGCTAAAAGAAGGGAAACTAATTTGAGAAGATAGATAAGGGCATGTGAAATAACTTCATTGTTACGAATAGATTATAGTGGATGGTGAAAAGTCTTGTCCCAAGACTCAATCTCTGGAGTATAGGATAAAACCGTCCCCTGGGGGGAATTTATCGGTTCAGGGAAAAAACATAATCCACGGAGACATGGCGGGGTGAGCAGGTTATCCCTCTCTCCCAGAGGCATTGCAGAGAACGTATGAATTTCGCTTCTTCAGGGCTTCCCTCACCTTAACCCTCTCCCAGAGGGAGAGGGAATTGTTTCGCGTTTCCATTCGTAGTCATACCCCAATTTAAGCACTAAGAAAGTCCCGCCTTTGGGTAAATAGTTACGCGCCCAGCCTGCTTTGATTTGCCGGAAATGAATAGGTTTTAGGAGAAGTACAGAGCGAGTGTCAGAGATGATCAAGTTGAAAAAGAGGGGCACAAAGTAAAATGCCCATGCTATTTAATATTATTCCCGGGTTCCTCCATCGGAAACTGCAGGTCATGACTCCTAACTTTCCCTTACATACTTTCGCCAGAGGGATCCGAAACGTCTGGTTCGTCAGAATTCTTACGGGTCTTC
>ERZ795045.237-NODE-237-length-72998-cov-6.266509_pt1 | contig 72998 bp, 58 predicted proteins | sample MGYA00375129_ERZ795045 | MGnify/ENA primary metagenome ERZ795045 (study PRJEB30174, sample SAMN05720166) | activated sludge metagenome | isolation source: anaerobic digester from wastewater treatment plant | place: Japan | collected 2015-05-15 ...
TTTTTTTGCAGCGTTCTTTTTTTCCGGACGGAACGATATGAATTTTGTCAGTAAGCTGAGTGCATGCCTCGCTGCAAATAAAAATTAATTATTAACTTAAAAACCTTAAAAGTCATGAAAAACTTAGACCTTAACTCAATTGGTGTTCATGAGATGAGCACACTTGAAATGCAGGAAACAGACGGTGGAATTGTCTGGCTGCTTTTGGTTGCAGGAGCCCTTCTGCTGGGAGCGACTTCATGTAATAATGGCACAATAACTTTTCAAATTGGGACCAAAAATTCCTCAGATACAAACAACAGAGGAGAAGTTAGCGTGGATAGTACATTAAATGGAAACACAGTAAGAACTGATATTACACCATATTAAAAATGGTAAAGAAAATTTTAAATCAAACTATAGCTGGTGCCAATTTGGCACCAGCTATAATAATTTTTCTTTATCTTTTATTTGGAGTTCTAGACATGTTTACTACTTATATGGCATCTTCTGACCTAAAATATGAAGGGAATTGGGTTGTCAAAAAATTCGATTTAAACTGGATTTCGATGATTATTTATTTTTCCATTATTTATTTATTTGTTATAGTAAATACTTTATTTTCATTGTCTTGCTTAGAAATATTTTTTAAGCATAATAATTTTAATTCATCCGAAAATATTTTTATACAATCATTTAAGAATTTAAAACTTTTATACATCATTATAAGCTTAGGAATTTTTTATTCTCATTTTATGAGTGTAGGGCTAACTATATTCAATAATTACTTAAGTCATATATATTTGCATTTAAACGAAGAAAGTTGGCTCAAAAATATATCAGTATTTTATGTGAATCGCCAAAAATATTTTTTGTTTTTTATTCAATACATTGTTGTTATTCCAGGTTACATTTTGGCTTTTATGAAAGTGAACAAAATAAGATTAAGAACTATTGGAAAGCCTCATGTTGATTAATTATGGTTTAATTGAGGGAAAAGTACTATTTAAACTCTTAAGATCTGTTTTGGATTAAGACATTAGGCCCCGGATCTGCCGGGGTTTCTTGTTTTCTACTATTACATAGTTGTTTCCTTTGAGTAGGCCATTTACCTCTTATTTACATGGACCATTGATATCAATCTCTTTTAGAAATGTTACCAGAAATGAAAAAAGAACCCGGATGAACCTTTTGATCATCCGGGTTTGCAGGGCCTACGTTCTGAACGAACCATTGTTCAGGGCGAACATCAATTAAGGACGAGATCTGACGGCATTGGATACCGATGTCTGCTAAAACCTGTGGTTTGGGAGTGGAGAAAAGGCCCGTTCATACGAGGAGTTGCAGCTTTCACATAAATTATTCCTGATATCATCTTATGCCTTTTGATTTTAAATTTTCTATCCCAATTTTAAAAACAGGCGGGGACAAAAATTTTATCAAATACAATTTTTTAATAACAAACTTTTAAACATTCTTTAACACATACGACATAAGATAATAATCAAAAATTAGCGGATAACCTTCCTGCCTCAGCTCTTTGATGTGGCGTTTGACAGTTCTTTCGCTAATTTCGAACCGGCGCGCCAGGTCGGCGGGGTTACCGGCAGCTTTGAGACGGCAAAGATGCAAAATTCTGCTCTTTAGCATAGCTTTTTCATGCTTTGTCATAGGATTCAATTTTAAAAATTAGACATTGACTTTGTCATTTAAATATAATAAAAAGGGCTAAATTTCAAAAAGAAATCAATAAAAAAATCAAAAAAAATGAATTTTTCTTAGTCTTTAGAAATCAAAAATTTAGAAAGGTAATGTGAGATATTTCACAAAAAAGAAAATTAGCAGGCAATATTTTCCTGAAAAATCAGAGTGTCCCGGCAAAAAAGGAGCAGTCAGTTAATGTCCTTTCTTCCTGTATTTATTATAAAAACATCCATATCCGGGAGCTTATGCCTCAGTTCATAGAGCCGCGAAAGATTTACCACCCCAATAACATAATTGCATGTATTACTGTGATATTGTTCAGATATTTCCTCGAAATTGAAAAGCTCCCTGTCGTTTTCATTCTTATAACGCAGGTATATTTCGATTCTGAAATCGCGGGTATAGTTCGTCACTGTACCCTGAAGGTACTTCTTATACTCATACCGGTATCCGTACGAAAGAGCGGAGATATCTGACAGCACTGCGCTTCCTGTTGCATGACCACCAGCACCTTTGCCGCTGAAAAACTGTTTGTCGGCAAATGCAGCCTCAGTTATTATTCCGTTATACTCGTAGTCGACATTATACAGATATTTATCGGATGAGATAAACCGCGGGAGAACATAACTCGTGATTGTGTTATCGTTTGTTTTTCCCACATAAGGAACAAGCTTAATTTTAAATCCTTTCTCCTTTGCATAACGGATATCAAATTTTGAAATATTCCTTATCCCATAGTGGAAGACCTCCTCAGGTTCTAGGAAAAGCCCATAGGCATGGCAGGTTATGATGCATAATTTAAATTTTGCATCAAAACCATCAATATCGAGAGATGGGTCTTTTTCTGCATAGCCAAGTTCTATTGCTTCATTCAATGCCTGTGAAAACGGTATATTTTCATTATGCATTTTGGTAAGAATATAATTTGTGGAACCGTTAAGTATTCCTCTTAAGGAATGAAGCAGTTCGTTATCATAATATTCTTCCAGATTTCTTATTATGGGGATGCTTGCACCGGCAGAAGCCTCGTAAAGAAACGATACATTATATTTTGTCTGCATCTCAACAAGCTCTCTGAAATGATTGGCAATCATTGTTTTGTTGGCAGATACAACATGTTTGCCTCGTTTCATTGCTCCGGTTACTATTTCATAGGCAGCATCAGGATCGTTGATGAGTTCAACAACAAGATTTATTGAATCATCATTCAGGATGTCGTTCCTGTTGAAGGTGAAATGCTCCATCGGAATTCTTCTCTTTTTTAAAGGATCTTTTACACAGATCCTTACAATATCGGCTTTAAAACCGCAACTGCTGTTAAGCACATCGTGAAGGCCCTGCCCCACGACGCCATATCCGAAGAGTCCAATTCTGAGTTTTTGACGGGTTGTCATAGTCGGTTGTAAATAAAATGTTTATTGCCAGAATTTTTTAAGTAAATCACTTACCTGTTTTGTTTCAATCAGAAAACCATCATGTCCGTAGAAAGAGTCTATCTCTTCATATATTCCATCGGACACGTTTTCAGCAACAAATTTCTGTTCGTTAACCGGATACAAGATATCTGATTTAATTCCGATACAGAGTGTTTTTGCTTTCACTTGCGAGAGTGCTTTTATCACTCCACCCCGGCTGCGTCCGACATTGTGGCTATCGGCCAGTTGTGTAAGTCGGTAATACGACCAAACGTTGAACCGTTTAACCAGTTTATCGCCCTGGTAATCCTGATATGATGAAGCTTTAAAGGATGTTATTTTTTCATCATCATCTTCAGCCTGTGTTGTGTTGTAAGCATAGGGAGTCCGGTAACTCAAGAGGCCAATAGACCTTGCAGCCCTGAGACCTTTTTTCCCGCCTTCCGGGCTGCGGCTGTAAAAAGTCTGGTCGGCTTCAATGGCAAGTCTTTGCGACTCATTAAATGCTATTGCCCAGGGCGATTGCCTGGCACTTGACGCAATGAAAACAAGATTTTTAATCAGGTCGGGAAACATTATAGAGTATTCAAGAGCCTGATAACCTCCAATGCTTGCCCCGATAATGGTATGTATTTGTTTAATACCGAGATGTTTACGCACTATTTCGTGAACCATCACAAGATCCCTGACTGTGATCAGGGGAAAATCGTTAAACCACGGTTCGCCTGTGGCAGGATTTATTGAAAGAGGACCTGTGGTACCGTAGCATGAGCCTAAAATATTTACGCAAACGGTAAAATATTTTTTGGTATCAAAAGCCAGACCTTCACCTACCATACCGGGCCACCATGCTGTTACATCAGAACTGGCAGTAAGAGCATGGCATACCCAGATAACATTATCGGCGGTTTCATTCAATGTGCCCCATGTATCATAAGCTATTTCAAGCCCATTGAAAGTATAGCCTGTCTCGGTTGTAAAAGGTTCACTGTGTATGAGAATTTTCATGCAAGAGTTTTTCTAATTGCCTGGTCAAAGTCTTCAATTATATCATCAATATGTTCAAGTCCTACAGAAACTCTGAAGAGGCCTGGTTCAATTCCTGCTTTTTTCTGATCTTCTTCCGAAAGCTGCCTGTGGGTTGTTGCTGAGGGCTGAATGATAAGTGTTTTTGCATCCCCCACGTTGGCAAGATGGCTTACGAGCTTAAGGTGCTCGACGAGTTTTGAAGCTTTTTCCCGGTTGGCTCTTAGTACGAAGCTCAGCACGGCACCTGCACCCCGCGGAAGGTATTTTTTTGCCAGAGAATAGTACGGACTGCTTTCGAGTCCGGGATAATTGACTTTTTCCACATGGGGATTAGAGCTGAGCCACCGGGCAAGGGCAAGTGTATTCTCAACATGGCGGTCCATCCTTATTGAAAGCGTTTCCAGCCCTAAAAGCAGAAGAAAGGCATTGAAAGGGCTCATTGAAGGGCCAATGTCTCTGAGTCCTTCCACCCTTGCCTTTGTAATGAAGGCTACATTTCCGAATTCTGATCCGGGAGAAAAGACTTTGCTGAAGATAAGTCCGTGGTAACCTTCCGACGGTTCATTAAAAGAAGCATATCTGGGGTTTGTCCAGTCAAAATTTCCGGCGTCAACAATAACACCTCCTATACTTGTACCGTGACCTCCAATCCATTTTGTGGCTGAGTGAACCACAATGTTGGCCCCATAATCGGCAGGACGGAAGAGATAACCGCAAGCACCAAAAGTGTTGTCCACCATATATACTATACCATGTTTACGGGCAAGCGACGCAAGAGCTTCAAAATCAGGTATATTGAACCCAGGATTACCTATGGTTTCGACATAGAGCACCCGTGTTTTATCGTCAATCAGTTTTTCAAACGAGTCCGGTTCAAGGTCAGGTGCTATCCGTACCTCAATACCGAAGCCCGGAAAAGTAACTCTGAACTGGTTAAATGTTCCGCCGTAAAGGAAAGGAGAGCTTACAATGTTTTCTCCCGGCCGTACTATCGTAGTCAGTGCAATAAACTGTGCGGCATGGCCTGATGCCACGGCGAGTGCACCAACACCGCCCTCGAGCGCTGCAATACGTTTTTCAAGAATCTCATTTGTCGGGTTATTTATTCTCGAATATATGTACCCTTCTTCCTTCAGGTCGAATAGATCTGCTGCATGCTTAGCATCCCTGAATACATACGAGGTGGTCTGGTATATCGGTACTGCTCGCGACAATGTCTCTTTGTCGGGAGTGTGTCCTGCATGTATCTGCAGAGTTTCGAATTTTAATTTATGTGTGTCCATGATTGATTTGTTAAGGATTGTTAAATTGTGATGTAACAGAAGTAATAAATATCTGTTCAGGAGATCCTGTTCACTCTTTTAAAGTGGCTTTATGGCTGGAAGGATCTCTACCGGCGCATGCACATAGGCATGAGCGGCATTGTAAAGTTTTTGTGAGTCAGATGAATTGAGTTCATGGCTAACGTGTTTTATTTTATCATCTCCCGGTAAACCGGGATTAGGTATTGGCACCTTCATCCCGACAGGTCAGGATGGGTTGCCAGGGTTTCATAGAGCCTAATCTCTCCACCCTTCTTAATAAAATCAAACACCCTTTTGGAAAGAAAGAATATTTGATTAACGCTGGCAAAAGTAAAAAAACATTTTTAAAACCACAAAATAATTATTGCTGTTTAAGTATTTTTTCTTCTACACTTAATACTCTTAAATAAAATCTTGAAGCTGATTTTCTTTTTAGTAATTCAGGTTGGCATCTCTGTTTTTCAGTTTATATGAAGTTCCTTTAAAAATCTATCTAAAAGTCAATTAACAATATGCTTTAAAGCCGGCAGCTTCGTTTGTTAAAATATTCCTACTTTTGCCATAATAAAAAATCTTTCTGATGCAGAACAATTTCAGCATATACAACAGTCTGACCCGCAGGAAAGAGAAGTTTGAACCGTTGAATCCACCTTTTGTCGGAATGTATGTATGCGGGCCGACGGTTTACAGCGATGCACATTTGGGTCATGCGCGTCCTGCAATAGTTTTTGATCTGCTTTACAGGTATCTTCTGCATCTGGGGTACAGGGTCAGATATGTGAGGAATATAACCGATGTCGGACACCTGCAGGATGAAGAGGCTGATGAAGGCGAGGACAAAATTATAAGGCAGGCTAAAAAAGAAAAGCTTGAACCGATGGAGGTGGTCCAGAAGTATATGAACACCTATCACCGGAATATGAGTCAGCTGAATACCCTGCCCCCGTCAATAGAACCGCGGGCAACAGGTCATATAATTGAACAGCAGGAATTTATAAAGAAGCTGTTGCAGTCGGGCTTTGCATATGAGGCCAATGGTTCGGTCTATTTTGATGTTGTAAAGTATAGTGAAAAATATAATTATGGCAAGCTGTCGGGCCGCGTGCTTGATGAACTCCTTCAGGAATCGAGAGAGCTGGAAGGAAGGGAGGATAAAAGAAGCCCCTTTGATTTTGCTCTCTGGAAGAAGGCTGATCCCGGACATCTTATGAAGTGGCCTTCGCAGTGGAGTGAAGGTTATCCCGGGTGGCACCTTGAATGCTCTACAATGAGCATAAAATATCTTGGTGAGGTGTTCGACATTCACGGAGGAGGGATGGACCTGATGTTTCCGCATCATGAGTGTGAGATTGCACAATCAACAGCTGCACTGGGAAGGGAATCGGTAAGGTACTGGATTCATAACAACATGATTACCATCAATGGACAGAAGATGGCAAGATCGCTTGGCAATTTCATTACACTCGATGAGGTATTCAGCGGTAGCCATCCTCTGCTTGAACAGCCTTACAGCCCCATGACAGTAAGGTTCTTTATTCTTCAGGCACATTACCGCAGTACGCTCGATTTTTCAAATGAAGCACTGAAAGGTGCAGAAAAGGGACTTGAAAGGCTGATGAAAGCCGCTATTACACTGGACAGGCTGAAACCTTCTACGGATTCCACAGTAAATGTTGATGAAATAAAAACAAAATGCTATGAGGCACTTGATGACGACCTGAACAGTCCTGTCCTTCTGGCACAACTATTTGAAGCGGTAAGGCTGATAAACTCAGCCAGAGAAGGCACAGAAAAAATGACTGCCTCCGACATTGCAAAGATGAAAGAGCTCTTTTCGGTTTTTGTAAAAGATATTTTAGGACTCATTGATGAGTCGGCAGGCAGAGGTAATGAGAAGATTGTAAGCGGGTTGATGAAACTCATTCTTGATATAAGGCATGAGGCAAGGCAGAAAAAGGATTTTGCCACATCTGACAAAATAAGGGAGGAACTGAGCCGGCTGGGGATAACGGTGAGGGATCTGAAAGATGGTGCGGAATGGGAGTTTGAATAAAGACAGGTCAGGATGGATAATGAGGTGAAACCATACCGTTCTTCTGTAGTTTTTGTAGGTTCTGTTCCGCTCGGGGGAGATTATCCCATCCGAATACAGTCGATGACAAATACCGATACCCTCGACACTGAGGCTTCGGTTGCCCAATGTATAAGAATAATAGAAGCGGGGGCTGATTTTGTAAGGCTCGCCGCACAGGGAACAAAAGAAGCCCGGAATCTTGAAAATATCAAAAAGGAGCTCTTAAAAGCCGGCTATAACACACCGCTTATTGCAGATATTCATTTCAATCCGGCTGCTGCTGAGGTGGCTGCAGAAATTGTCGAAAAAGTGAGAATTAATCCTGGTAATTATGCTGACAGGCGGTCATCCTCAGGTAAAATTCTTTCGGACTCAGAATACGAAGAAGAGCTTGAAAGAATACATACAAGACTGCTTCCGCTGATAAATATATGTCACAGAAATAACACCGCCATCCGTATTGGAGTTAATCATGGTTCACTTTCGGCTAGAATAATTGAGCGGTATGGAAATACACCGCAGGGGATGGTTTATTCGGCAATTGAATTCATAAAGATTTTCAGGGCTGAGAATTTTCACCGGCTGGTAATTTCAATGAAATCGTCCGATACATCTGTAATGATTGAAGCCAATAGGTTGCTGGTAAAGATGATGCAGCAGGAAGGATATTATTATCCTCTGCATCTGGGGGTTACGGAAGCTGGTGAGGGGGAAGACGGTAGGGTACGGTCTGCGGCTGGCATCGGAACACTCCTTGCTGAAGGAATAGGGGATACAATAAGGGTTTCCCTTACTGAGGAGCCCGAGAAAGAGATCCCCGTTGCAAAGATGCTTGCCGGGTTTCTTCCCCGGGGTGTTTCAGACTCCAGGGTTAAGTATACGCCTGCCTTCAGAACTGCGCCACTGCGGCCAGCGCCACTGCGAAAAGTCAACGGCCCCATAGTGATGCTAAATATGACCCGTTATGAGAAACTTAATATAGCCTCATTCAGGGAAGCAGGATTCACTGTTGATGAATCAAAAAAAGAAATAACTGGAGGGGACAATACACCTGATCTGATTATCGCCTCCCAGGTACCTGAAATAATACCTTCTTCAACATGTGTGGCTGTTCCGTTTAAAATATGGATGAAAAACAGAAGCAGGAAAAACCTTTATCCTGTTTTTTCTCCCGACACATGGCCAGGCAGGGAGTCAGCCTCACCTGATCTGAATGTGATTTTTACAGAGCCCCGTACAGATATTTCACTTCTTTCAAAAATTGATCCCTCGACGGCAGTTCTTGTTTTTACGTATAGAGTTTCGGTGAACATGTTTGCTCCTGATGAATTTTTAAGGAGTTTATCCAGCAGAAAACTTAATTTCAGCATAATTTTGAATCCGGTTTTTGAAAATGAATCTATTGAAGAATTACGTATAAAAGCACCAGCAGTGCTTGGCGGTTATTTGAATGACAGGAATGTATCCGGTATTTCAATTACCTCACTGGCAGTTGCTAATTCAGGCATAATTAATTCGCTGTGCTTTTCCATTCTTCAATGCACAGGTACAAGAATTACACGAAACATATATATTTCCTGTCCCACCTGCGGGAGGACAAAGTTCAACCTGCAGGAGGTTCTTAGAAAAGTTAAAGAAAAGACTTCTCATCTCCGGGGGCTGAAAATTGCTGTGATGGGTTGTGTGGTAAACGGTCCAGGTGAGATGGCTGGTGCCGATTGGGGATATGTGGGAGCCACGGAAGGGAAAGTTCACATATATAAAGGTACAGAGCCGGTTTTGAAAAATGTCAGTGAAGACAAAGCTATTAATGAACTTTTAAGGCTAATTGAAGAAGATCAGGCAAGCCGGTAATCAAGCTGTTTTTTCTGGATATCGGCCTTTACAACTTCAACCTTTACCCTGTCGCCAAGCCTGTATTCCTTTTTTGTATATCTGCCCCTTATACAATAATTGCTTTCGTCGTATTCGTAGTAATCATCATCGAGGTCGCGGATATGAATCATGCCTTCACATTGATTCTCAATAATTTCAACGTAGATGCCCCATTCCGTTACTCCAGAAATGACACCTTCGAAGACTTTACCTATCTTATCCGCCATAAACTCTACCTGTTTGTATTTAATTGAGGCTCTTTCTGCTTCCATTGCGACACGTTCCATTTTAGAGGAATGTTCACACAGTTTTTCGTATTTTTCTTTTCCTCCGGGATTTTCCTTATTGAGGTACATTGCAAGGAGGCGGTGAACCATAATATCAGGGTAGCGTCTTATAGGGGAGGTAAAGTGGGTATAGTACCTGAAAGATAGGCCGTAATGCCCTATATTATCGGTAGAATAGACAGCTTTGGCCATTGAACGTATTGCAAGGGTTTCAATTATGTTCTGTTCGTTTGTTCCCTCTGCCTGATTGAGCAGTTTGTTCATGGCTTTCGGAAGGTTATTGATATTATTTACTTCGAGTTTATATCCGAATCGCTGGATGAAATGGACGAATGAATCGAGTTTTTCCGGATCAGGTTTGTCGTGAATACGGTAAACAAATGTTTTCCCTTTTAATTTTTTACCCACGAACTCAGCAACCCTTCTGTTGGCAAGGAGCATAAATTCTTCTATCAGCTGGTTGGCAGTTCCCATATCCCTGAACTTTATTGCAAGGGGTTTACCATGTTCATCGAGGTCGAACTGAACCTCAACGCGTTCAAAGAAGAATGAACCGGCGGCAAAACGGTTTTTTCTCAGGATCTGGGCAAGGCGGTTGAGTACCAGGAGCTGCTCTTTCATATCACCTTCTCCGGTGTCGATAATTTTCTGGGCTTCTCCGTATGAGAACCTCCGGTCGGATCTTATGACCGTCCTTCCAAACCATTCCGACAGAACTTCTGCATTATCGTTCATCTCCATTACAACTGAGAAAGTCAGTTTATCTTCATACGGATTAAGAGAACATACATGGTTTGATAATTTTTCAGGGAGCATCGGAACGACTCTATCGACAAGGTATACCGATGTTGCTCTCTGCCGGGCTTCCTGGTCGAGGAGTGTTCCAGGTTTTACATAATATGTTACGTCGGCAATATGTACACCCACTTCCCAGTTGCCGTTATCAAGCCTGCGCAGGGATATAGCATCATCAAAATCGCGTGCATCTGCAGGATCTATCGTAAAAGTTGGGACGTCCCTGAAGTCGCGACGCCCTTTAAGATCTTCACCGGTAATGGCATCAGGAATTTTCTCTGCTTCTTTTTCAACTTCCGGCGGGAAATCATAAGGGAGTTCGAACTCGGCAAGTATTGCGTGTATTTCAGTTTCATGTTCACCAGGATAACCAAGCACTTCAACTATCTCGCCAACCGGATTTTTAGCCCTCGAATCCCATTCTATAACCCTTGCAACCGCTTTCTGCCCCTGTTTGGCACCATTGATTTTTGATTTCGGGATGAAAATGTCAAAGGGCATATTCTTATTATCGGGAATAAGGAAAGCCATGTTGGAAACTATCTCTACAGTTCCGACAAATGTTGATTTTGCCCTTTCAAGTATGGCAACTACCTCTCCTTCGGGTCTTGTTCCTTTTCTCCGTGCATATAGTCTAACTTTCACTTTGTCGCCATGAAGAGCTGTCTTCAGATTTCTGGATGAAACAAACACATCATCATCTATTTCGTCGGAAATAACAAAGCCGTATCCCATTCTTGTAAGCTCTACAGTACCGGTAATATATCCTTTTCCGGCTTTCACCAGGTACCGGCCACGGCGTGTTTCTTTAATAAGTCCCTTTGAAGCCAGGGATGATAAAATGCCAATTATTTGTTTTCGTTGATGCTCATCGCTTATATTCAGCTTTTTAGCTATCTGCTTGTAATTAAATGATTGTCCTGCGTAATTGTTCAGAACACCTTTTACAAGTTCCTCAAGCTCAGCAGAGGAGAAAGATTTTTTCCCTTCGCCTTTTTTACGTTTAGCCATTTTTCTGGTTTTTGCAAAGGTAAGAATTACCAAAGGTTAAAATTCATAAATTTGACATATATTGAAATTTTATGGAATTACTTAATCAGATACCTTCCCGTTCTTCATCGGTTGTGACACGCAAGACTGGAAATGAATATATTATTGTCCCGGTAACAGACAATATTGCAGATATGGACAGTATATTCACCCTTAATGAAACAGGGGCTTTCATATGGGAACAGATTGACGGCGAAAAAAGTGTTGAAGAGATTATCCGGCTTGTCGTGGACGAATTTGAAATCGACAGAGATACTGCAACTAAAGATGTACTGGGTTTTTTGAGCACGATGAAAGAATATCTGATCATCAAAATGTGAGAATTTAGATTTCTTCCCGGATTCTTATGTGACACAATAAATTGTAAATGAGAGAATACTGCCTGAATATTGCAGGATATAATATAAAGGTAAAATCTGCACCTGGCGGACCCCTCCTTGGGCCTTCGGCAAGATTTGAAGGAAGTCGGGTGCAGAGTAATAAACATGATATTTTGATAAGAGTTCACACCGGACAATTTATTCTGCCTGCTGGAGCAGAAAGGGTTTTTCATGCTCCTTTTGTTGGGGAGAGAGAGGGAAAAACCTTTATAAGGAGTGAGGAGTTCTGGGATGTTTACCGTGATAAAGAGGGGGGGCTCTACATCTGTACCATATTCCCTCTTGAAGAGTCACAGGATAGAGGTACTCTTATTTTTTCGCTGCAGTCGGATGTCTGGGAGCTCTGGATTGAAGGTAAGGGAGGGAAGATTGATCCGCTGGCTTATCCGCTCGACGGACTTCTGCTTTATTATCTTACTGTAATAAGCAACGATATCATGATTCATGCTTCAGGAGTCGGTTTTGAAGATAGAGGCTATATTTTCAGCGGGGTGTCGGGGAAAGGAAAATCAACAATTGCACGTTTGTGGCATGATGCCGGCGCCAGGGTGATCCACGACGACAGACTTATAATCAGAAAGATGAATGGTGAGTACCGTTTCTATAATACTCCTGTATATAATAATGACAAACCTCTTGAAGCACCGCTCAGCGCAATATTTCTAATTGAGCACGGTATGGAAAATAGAATTGAGCCATTGAGCGGTGTACAGGCAGTGAGCCAGCTGCTTGCAAACTGTATTCAGCACAACTGGGACAAGAATATAACTGGTAATCTTGTTAACGCTATAACAGATATGTGCGAAAAAATCAGGGTTTTCCGGTTTTATTTCAAACCTGAACCTTCAGCAATTAATTTTATACTGGACCATGAGCATTCACAGAAAACATATAGATGAATTAAGGAACATAAGCGTTTCGCTCCTTTCGGAGGGGAAGACAATAAGGATCAAAGCTCACGGATACAGCATGTATCCCACCATAAAACCTGGAATGGTAATCATGATTGAACCTATCAGATTAAAAGGTCTGCCTCAGAAAGGCGAAATTGTTGCAATAAATAAGGACAAGGGAATAGTGGTGCACCGGATTGTTGAAATTATTGACGAGGGAGGAAAAAAGAAATATATTGCACGTGGCGACAGCAATCCTTTCCCTGATGCACCTGTAACAATCGATATGATACCCGGCAGAGTCACCGGGTTGGAAGGTTTTGCCCGGTTGCCTGCTGAATTTTCAAAGAAGCCAAATTATTTCTTTAACCGTTGGAGAGTGATTATGATACATATTGCCGGCAGATTCAAGAATCTGAAAAATAAAATAATAAACTGACATCTGGCCTGATGAAAAATTTAAGACTTCTTTTTGAGTCAGTAAAGCTTGTAAGAGAGAGTGCTCCGGGGTGGACTGCTGCAAATGTTGCAGTCTCTTTGCTCAGAAGTTTTATTCCACTTGTACTGCTGTTCCTCATAAGAAGCCTGATTGATACGATAACCCAGGGTGTTTCATCAGGCGGAGAGGTATCTACTGCCCGAATTGTCTATTCAATTACAGCTGTTATAGTTGTATTTTTGATTGATGAGATGTCGTCAGAAATAGGGAATTATATAAGGAAAAAGCAGTCGTACCGTCTTGAGGAATACATGTATAAGCTTTTGCATTCAAAAGCCACAGCTCTGGATCTGATTAATTTCGAAAATCCTTCTTATTTTGATAAATTGTCGAGGGCAGTCAGAGAAGCTACATGGCGACCGAATAACATACTCAACAACTTCGTTGCTCTGTTCAGGGGGATTATTTCACTTATTCTAATGGCCAGCCTTCTCTTTACTTTGAACTGGTGGATAGCCCTGCTGCTTGTAGTAGTAAATATTCCAGGCATATGGATGAGGCTACATTATGCTTCAGTTCTTTATTACTTTAGAAAGGAACTAACGCCCGAGGAGAGGAAAGCAGGATATTTCAACTGGTTGCTAACAGGAGACCGGCCATCGAGGGAAATAAGGCTATTTGGACTCGGTGATTATTTTATCTCTCATTTCAAAGAGTCGTTCAGACAATATAAAGAAAAAGAAATAGACATTTTACGCAAGAGAACTGCTATCGAAACAGTTTCAGGCGTAATTAAGGCATCAGCACTTTTTATCGTGCTTTATGTTATTGCACGTCAGACGATAAGCGGGGAAATTACGCTCGGAAATATGGCAATGCTCATACTGGCTTTCAGACAGGGGTTGATATATATAAGAGATATCCTGAGTTCGGTAGCGGGTCTTTATGAAGATTCATTGTTTACCGGTGACATCTTTGAATTTTTGATGCTGAAAGAAAAAATAAAAGAAGATGAGCCGGTTTCTGAAGTAACTCCGCTTAAAAAGGAAATAAGATTTGAAAATGTAACTTTTACATATCCCGGTAATAATTCTCCGGCGCTGAAAGATGTCAATCTGACACTAAAGAAGGGGGAGATTGTTGCGCTTGTTGGTTCGAATGGCTCCGGTAAAAGTACTCTGGTGCGAATACTTTGCAGACTCTACGACCCTGATAGTGGGGCTGTATTTTTTGACGGAAAAAATATAAGGAATTTTAAGCCGGAGGAATACAGAAAACAGTTTTCGGTACTTTTTCAGGATTTCATGCTGTACAATTTGAGCGCGGGGGAGAACATTTTACTTGGAAACATAGAAGCAGGGAGGCAGGAGGAAAGGATGAAGCTTGCTGCAATGTCGGCAGGTATACACTCATTGATTGAATCACTGCCCGGAGGTTATGATACACAGATTGGACCTCTGTTTGACGAGAGCCGTGAATTGAGCTGGGGTGAATGGCAGAAGATTGCTCTGGCCCGGACCATTTATCGTGATGCATCAGTGATGATACTCGATGAGCCTTCGAGTGCTATTGATTCGGAATCGGAATATGAAATTTTCAGCCGTTTCAGAGAAATAGTCAAAGGGCAGACCGTGCTGCTTATAAGCCACCGCTTCACCAGTGTCAGACTAGCCGACAGGGTAGTTGTCCTGGAAGGCGGCAGAATAGCAGAAAATGGAACACACACTGAATTGATGATGAAAAAGGGATTGTATTATAATATGTATACAAGGCAGAAAAATATGCTAGGGGATGGGGAACAGACTTCTTGAAATAAGGGATGAGGAAATATTGCTCATAGGTCTTTGCCGCCTTTCATTTGATGAGAAACTTCGTGGCAGAATTAGTGAACTTGTTAGATTAACGAGTGACTGGGATTATTTCACGAATCTTGCTATGGAGCATGGAATAGCTGCACTTGTGTGGCACAATCTTGAAAAGCTTGAACTGTTGAACTATCTTCCTGAAAAGAATGCCTCTGTGCTCCATTCTTCACTTCTGTTAAGCGTTACCAGAAATGCCTTTCATCTGACTGGAGCTGAAGAAGTAATATCTTTGCTTAACAGGGCAGGTATAAAAGTTGTTCTTCTTAAAGGTCTTGCCCTTGAACTGACTTTATACGGAAACTCAGGCCTGCGCCAGATGACTGATATAGACCTGCTGATAAGCAGGCGCGATTTCCTGAAAGCAAGAGATATTCTTCTGCATAACGGCTATGATTCGTTGCCTGTAAAATCGGGTTTTCATAAACCTATAATGGAATGGACGGGAAAACATCTCCCTACACTTATGAAAAATGGCCTCTCGGTTGATATCCACCTTGAGCTTTTCCCGGGTAAGAAGAATAATTTGACCTCAAAAGTAATTGAGACGGCAAGGGAGATAAGACTCGAACGGGAAACAGCTTATGTCCCGGACCCTGAGCTTTTCTTCCTTTATCTCGTAAGGCATCTTTATTTTCACGAGCTGAACGACGAATCACAACTCAGGCTTTATGCGGATCTTGTTTTGATGGCGGAAAAATATGGGAGTGAGATATTCAGGTATAAGCTTCTTGAGGATGCAAAAGAAGCAGGTTTGACAAAAATTCTTGCATGGAAGCTTGAGCCTTTAAGAGATTTATGGGGTCTTGAATTTCCCGATTGGCTGAATGAATTTACAAGCAGGAGGTTCAATCCTGATTCTATAAACAGATTTATTTTCTTTTTAAAAAGTCCGAAAGGAAATAAACCTGTTAATCCCGGGAAGGTATACCGGAGGATGATACGTGACATTCCGGGTATACACCGCAAGATTCTGTTTGTTTTAGGTGACATCTTTCCTTCTCTGACTTTCATGAAGGTCAGATATGGTGTAAATAATACACTTAAAGCATTGCTTTATTATCCCCTTCGTGTTGGTAAGTTATTCAGGCTTATAAGCAAGTAGATGTTTACCTGCCCAGTTTTCTGGCCATTGCTTTAATATGTTCGGGTGTTGTGCCGCAGCAGCCACCGATTATGTTAACTCCAATGCTTACCAATTCTGGTACGAATGATGACATAATTTCGGGTGATTCGGGAAAGATTGTCTTGCCATCAATAAGTTGTGGCACACCCGCATTAGGCTGGATGATGAGAGGGACTTCGCGGTCGGCTTCCCTTATAGCACGTGCCACACCTGTAAGCACTTCCGTGCCATTTCCGCAGTTTGAGCCGATTATATCTGCACCTGCCTCTCGGAGTATTCTTATCATATCGGCAGGGGTAACGCCCATGATTGTATAATATGTTCCATCTGGTGCCGGGTTGAAGGTCATGGTAGCTATTACTGTGCAGTGGGTATTTTCTTTTGCGGCCTTTACAGCGATAGCAGCTTCTTCGGCATCGCTCATCGTTTCGATTATTATGATATCGGCTCCCCCTTTTTCGAGTGCGGTTGCCTGTTCGCTGAAGGCTTCATACAGTTCATCGGCAGTGATATCACCTGTCATAAGTATTTTTCCTGTAGGTCCTATTGAACCGGCAACGTGCCGATCTGGTCCGGCTGCTTCGCGCGAAATTGATGCAGCAGTTTCATTTATTAAAGATGCTTTATCGTCCAACCCGTACTGTGAGAGTTTTATTCTGCTTCCTCCAAAACTGTTTGTTTCAATTATGTCTGCTCCTGCCTCGATATAACTGCGGGCAATGTCTAACACATCATCCCGTCTCGTAAGATTCCATAATTCCGGGCATTCCCCGGGCTGGAGCCCCTTCTGTTGGAGCAATGTGCCCCATGCACCGTCGCACAACAGAACGCGGGTTTTTATTTCATCAAGAATATTCATTAATAAGTTTAACCTGTGATTTTTATGATTCCTGTTACCTGATCTTAAATTCTTCCTTGATTTTATCTACGTAGTCAAGTTTTTCCCATGCAAAGAACTTGACAGTTTTGCGATAAATTTTTTTGCCATTGTTATTTACAATAGCCGGTTTACATCCGGGCACCTTGTAATAAACTTCAACTTCTGCAGTATATGGTTCCCGCCCGAAATGTCCATATGCTGCTGTGGGGAAAAAGACAGGATCTTTCAAACCGAACCTTTCGACAATGGCGTAGGGACGAAGGTCGAAGAGTTTTTGTATTCTCCTGGCAATCTCACCGTCGGTGAGTATGTTACCCTTTGCATTTTTCACTTTTGCTGTACCATAGGTGTTGACGTAAAGTCCAACAGGCTCAGCAATGCCTATTGCATAGGCAACCTGGATCAATACTTTGTCGCACACACCTGCGGCAACCATATTTTTTGCGATGTGTCTTGCTGCGTAAGCTGCTGAACGGTCGACCTTCGATGAATCTTTACCTGAGAATGCACCGCCGCCATGCGCTCCATGCCCTCCGTATGTGTCGACAATAATTTTACGTCCTGTGAGGCCTGTATCGCCGTGAGGTCCACCTATAATGAATTTTCCTGTGGGGTTTACATAAAGTTTGAAGTCGTCCCTGAAAAGCTTGCTTACCCTGTCAGGCAACTGCTTTTTAACCCTCGGGATTAATATATTAAGAATATCATTTTTGATTTGAGTCTGCATTGCCTTTTCAGCTTCTTTCACAGCCTCTTTTGATTTATTCTTTGGCAGAACAAATTCATCGTGCTGGGTGCTTAATATTATTGTATCAATTCTGAGGGGTTCCCCGTTATCTTCATATTCAATTGTAACCTGCGATTTACTGTCGGGTCTCAGATAGGTCATCACTTTACCCTCTTTTCTTATGGCTGCCAGTTCCTTCAGAAGCATGTGTGCCAGCTGGATACTCATTGGCATGAAATTATCCATTTCGCGGCATGCATAGCCGAACATCATACCCTGGTCGCCGGCACCCTGTTCTTCAGGCTTTTCTTTTACCACGCCCTGTCTGATATCGGGCGACTGTTCGTGTATGGTGGAGATTACTCCGCAGGAATCACAATCGAACCGGTATTCGGCTTTGGTATAGCCTATTTCCCTTAAAACTCTTCTGACAGTTTCCTGAACATCAACCCATCCTTCAGTTCGTACTTCACCGCCACAAACAACCAGACCGGTAGTTACAAATGTTTCGCAGGCAACCTTTGAATCCGGGTCCCATTTTAAAAACTCATCAAGAAGGGCATCGGATATCTGATCGGCTATTTTATCGGGATGACCCTCTGAAACTGATTCTGAAGTGAATAAATAACTCATTTAGTATTTTACTTATTAAAGGTTAAAACAAACAAGGGGAAGTTTTTGTTGACTGAAAAGCAAGGAATATTCGCATTTTAGCATTTTTTTCCGTGGTTGCAATCAGCACAAATCTTTCCACCATTTTTTGAAAGCACAAAGCAAATAAAAATATTTATGATTAGCAAAAAAATTATGCAGTAAGCTTACGGAAAACTTCTTCAAGATTGCTCTCCTGCCTTATAAGAGAGAGTACGGTGAGGTTGTTATTTACTGCATATGAAAAGATATGAGGACGTATATCGGCTTTTGATTCAGCCTCAATTATAAACATATTGCTCCCTGTTCTGCTTACTGAAATTACACCGGGTATGCTGGCAAGTTCTTTTTCATCGGGTTGTCTGTCGAATTCAACTTTCACAGTCTGTATTGCCTGCATAATTCTTGAATAAATCTTTTCTTTCGGGTCATCAGCTACTATTGTTCCCCTATCGATGATAATGATTCTGCTGCAGATAGCTTCAACTTCCTGCATTATATGTGTTGAAATGAGCACTGTTTTTTCTTTTCCAGCTTCTTTAATGAGTGAGCGTATTTCTACTATCTGGTTGGGATCCAGTCCTGAAGTCGCTTCGTCGAGGATAAGTATTTCAGGATTGTGGATAAGTGCATGGGCAAGTCCGACCCTTTGCCGGTAACCTTTCGACAATGAGCCTATCTTCTTGTTTTGTTCGGGAACAAGTCCGGTAAGTTCAATTATTTCATCGACGGCTTTCTGCCTCTCTTTGCCCGAAAGGTAGAATGAAGCAACAAAACCAAGATACTCTCTTACATACATCTCAGGATAAAGAGGGTTATTTTCGGGAAGATATCCGATTTTACGCCTGATTTCAGGATCGTCGCAGCCTGTTTCAATGCCGTTGAGCAGAACTCTGCCCGATGATGGTGGGATAAAGCCGGTGATAATTTTCATCATTGTTGACTTACCGGCTCCGTTAGGCCCCAGAAAACCTACTATCTCCCCTGTCTTTACCTCAAACGATAAGTTATCAAGAGCTTTCTGGGTGCCGTAATATTTTGTAACCCTTTCAACTGTAATTGACATAAGACCCGATGGTTTTATCCTGAGCAGGGCTCTAAGATAGTTTTTAAGTATGTGTTATCAAAATGGTTTTTTATCATAGTTTTACTGATTATTTTTGGATGTGTAAAAATTTTCAGAGGTTATGGAAAATCAGCTTCAGATAGTAATTGTTCTCATTGCATATCTTTCCCTGCTGATTTTATGGGGTATTTATCAGGGTCGTAAGGTAAAGACGGGCAGTGATTATTCTATTGCCGGTCGCAAACTTCCGGGCTGGGTGGCAGCTCTGTCGGAAAGGGCGACAGGTGAGTCATCGTGGGCACTTCTCGGGCTGCCTGGTGCTGCATATGCAACAGGACTGACGGAAATATGGACTGCAATTGGTTGTGTTGCTGGTATAATTACTGCCTGGGCGCTGCTGGCATGGAGACTTAGAGATGAAGCTGAGAAATATAATGTCACGACTTTCAGCGATTATCTTGCAGCCAAACATGGTGACACTGGCCAACTGTTGAGGGTGATCAGCAGTTTAACGATAATTTTCTTTTTCTTTTTTTATGTGGGCGCCCAGTTTCTTGGAGGAGGAAAGACACTGCATACTCTTTTCGGAATAGAACCAGGATTGGGGATGCTTATTACGGCTTTGATTATCATCCCCTACACAATATATGGTGGTTTCAGAAGTGTGGTCTATACTGATGTTATCCAGGCACTTCTGATGATTACAGCACTGGTTATAGCTCCGGTGGCTGGAATAATTTATATTTCAAACCATCCGGAACTTTATGCCTCAGGGATAGGTGAAGCTCTAAGAAAGTCGGGTGAATCATATACTTCTCTGACAGGTGTTGCAAAAGGATTTGGTGCTGGATTGCTTATTACAGGCGGCTTCAGCTGGTTTTTCGGATACCTCGGAGGATTGCCGCAACTGACAATGAGGTTTATGGCAATCCGCAACAGGGAACAGGCAAAAAAGGGAAGAAATGTTGGTATTGTCTGGACTATTGTAGCTTACACGGGAGCATTAATGATAGGATGGATTGGTATTGCTATTTTCGGTCCCGCTGGCCTTGGTGATCCTGAATATGTGATGCCCAGCGTTATTCTTAAATTGTTCCCTCCGGTAATAGCAGCCATTCTTATTACAGGTGCCATAGCTGCAATGATTTCAACTGCCGATTCACTACTTATTCTTTCGGCAACTGAACTTTCCGGAAGCCTTCTGAAAAAAGGAGAAAAACACCAGGACACATCACCAGCGGTGCTGAGAAAGCACCGGCTGATAACAGGAATAATAGCAGTTATTGCGCTTTTGCTCTCATATGTTTCTCCTTCAAAAATTATCTTTACTCTGGTAAGTTATGTGTGGGCAGGAATCGGATGCACTTTTTCGGTAGTTATTCTGCTTACGCTTTTCTGGAAAAGATTCCATGGGAAGGCAGCTGTTGCTACAATTGTTACCGGAATACTTTTTACAATATTCTGGGTTAGTGGTGGGTTTGAACAGCATTACAGGGTTACGTCAGAGAAAGCTGATTTTCTTGCCAGTCAGAATATAATAAGTAACCATGAGAAAGAGCAATTGCTTGTTCTGGAAGGCAGGAAGTTCGTCAATTCTGCCCGCCTGGCAGATAAAATAAGAGAACAAACAGGCTGGAGCAGCGAAGAAAAGAAAATTGCTGTTGTTAGTTCGGCTTTTGCGATAAAAAGTGTTCCTGCACGGCTAACGACATTTATTGCATGCCTGGTTGCTGCAGTAATTTCTGTTCTGCTTATGCCTCAACGTAAGGATAAGTAACTCAGTCTGACCAGCCTCCCATAAACTGGGAGCTCTTTGCATATGATGCCCTCGGGTTAACGCAAATTACCGGTATTTTTGAACTATTTGCAATAATGTACTGCTCTGAGGCCCCAAGCATGTAATCGGTAAAGGTGATATTTTTAGTCGTTACTATCAATATCAGGTCGGCATTTATTTTCTGCGCAAAATCAATCGTCTGCTGAGCAAAATCACCTTTCGGCAGGTCGTGAATTTCATATTCTATATTGTTCTGAATCAAGAATTTTATAGCAAAGTTGAGATTGATATTTGTCTTCTTTATCAGCATCTTATCGGTAGGGGTGGTTTTGATTATATGGATTTTTGAATCGAAGTATTTCCCCATGAAGATTGCCATTTTAATCTTTTCCTTATTCTCCGACCTGAAATCCATCGGACAAACAATATTATGGTATCTTTCCCAGTCGCGCGGGGGATCCTGAACAACAATAAAAGGCACTTTTGATTTGACAATAACTTTCAGAGCCCAGCTTCCGGTAAGTTTTTGCATCCCTTTAATCCCATGGGTGCCCATAACCACAAGGCTTACATCGCGTTTTTCTGTATCATTTACGAAAGCGCCAATGGATTTGAAAATGGTTCCCTTCTCAATATGAGAGGTAATGGGCACATTGTATTTTTTGCTGTTTTCTTCAGCTATATGCTTGAGACTTTCACTTTTAGCCTTCTCTTCGGCTGGCTTGATTTTGGGATCCACAATGTGAAGAAGACATATCTGGTTTGAAACCATCCGGCTGATCTTCACAGCATGAGCCAGTGCATGTTCAGCAACATGCGTAAAATCCCATGGCACAACAATAAGCTTCTGATTTTGTTCCATAGTGTTCATAATTAATTTTCTATCGTAAAATTACGCAGAAATCAGCAATTAATCAAACTTTACTGCAAGGGAGCTGAAAATAAATAATTCTGATTAATAAACAGAAGTAGTTTAAAAATATTTTGTAAACGCTGGAGAAAAAATATAAAATGCAGGTATTTGAGCAAAAATAATGCCAGTTTTGTTTCAAAAAGTGCAATTGTATTTTCTGAATTGCTATTTTTGGAGTCTGAATTTTAAGAGTTATATAAAACTGATGAAAAGGACTAAGGTAAAAGAACTTCTTACAGGATTCCCGGTAGGTGAGGAAGTGCTTGTAAAAGGATGGGTAAGAACAAAAAGGAGCATTAAAGAAATAGTGTTTATTGCACTTAATGACGGCTCGACGATAAAAAATATTCAAATTGTTGCCGAAGGAGTAAAATTCGGTGAGCAACTACTTAAGGATATTAATACCGGGGCTGCAATAGCTGTTAAGGGGAAGCTGGCAGAATCGAAAGGGAAAGAACAGCCTGTTGAAATTATAGCAGAAGAAATAGAGCTTTATGGTAAAGCTGACCCTGAAATATACCCTCTTCAGAAGAAGGGTCATTCTCTTGAGTTTCTCAGGGAAATAGCACACCTGCGTTTCAGAACAAATACTTTTGGTGCAATCTTCAGAATAAGGCATGCAATTGCGTTTGCAATTCATAAATATTTCAACGACAAGGGTTTTTATTACCTGCATACACCAATAATTACAGGCAGTGACTGTGAAGGAGCCGGCGAGATGTTTCGTGTTACGACGTTAGATTTTGACAATATTCCAAGGAATCAGGAAGGTAAAGTCGATTTCAGCAAGGACTTTTTCGGGAAAGAAACAAATCTTACTGTATCCGGTCAGCTCGAAGGTGAACTTGGTGCACTTGCACTGGGTGAAATATATACGTTTGGTCCAACGTTCAGAGCTGAAAATTCCAACACTCCGAGGCACCTTGCCGAGTTCTGGATGATTGAACCGGAAATGGCTTTCTATGATATAAACGACAACATGGACCTGGCCGAGGATTTTCTTAAATACCTGACCAGGTATGCTCTTGAAAACTGCAGGGACGACCTCGAGTTTCTAAACAATATGTTTGATAAAGGCCTGATTGAACGCCTTGAATTTATTCTTAAAAACCCCTTTGAACGAATCACTTATACCAATGCTATCGAAATATTGAAAGCATCAGGACGTAAATGGGAGTTTCCGGTTGAGTGGGGTCGCGACCTTCAGGCAGAACATGAGAGATATCTGGTTGAAGAATACTTCAAAAGGCCTGTTATTATTACAGACTACCCAAAAGAAATCAAAGCCTTCTATATGAAACTGAATGACGACGGTAAAACCGTGAAGGCTATGGATGTTCTCTTCCCCGGTATAGGGGAGGTAATAGGAGGTTCACAGCGAGAGGAAGACTACAATAAATTACTCAATCGCATCAGAGAACTGAATATGAATGAGAAGGATCTGTGGTGGTATATCGACACCAGAAGGTTTGGCTCAGCTCCACATAGCGGATTTGGTCTGGGGCTTGAGAGATTTCTTATTTTCCTTACTGGCATGACGAATATAAGAGATGTAATACCTTTCCCGAGAACACCAAGGAATGCTGAATTTTAATCATCCGGGCAAGTAAATTTCACAGTAAGATGCTAAAACAAAGGTTAGAGCAGAAACTTCTCCAGAAACTTTCACCCCAGCAGATACAGATGATAAAACTGCTGGAGATACCTACTGTTCAGATGGAGCAGAGGATAAAGAAAGAGCTTGAGGAGAACCCTGCACTGGAGGAGGGCCCTGAGGAAGATGATGAGGAAACAATAATGAAAGAACTGGAAGGGGATGATTTTGAAGACAATGAACAGGAACAGGAAGAATTTACCCTCGATGATTATATCGACGACGACGAAGATATTCCGGAATACAGGCTGCAGGCAAAGAACTACAGCAGGGATGATGAAAAACGTCCGGAAATTCCTTTCTCAATAGGTACAACCCTGCATGAAAACCTGGCTACACAGCTCGGACTGAGGGAATTGACAGAAAAGCAAAAAACAATAGGGGAATTTATAATCGGGAACATTGATGAAGATGGCTACCTGAGAAGAGATATTTCTAATATTGTTGATGATCTGGCATTTCTTCAGAATGTTAATGCGACGGAAAATGAAGTAAAAGAGGTTCTTGAAGTGGTGCAGGACCTTGACCCCCCGGGTGTGGGCGCCAGAAACCTCCAGGAATGCCTCATTCTTCAGATAAAAAGAAAAGACCAGTCAAATCCTTCGGTAAGACTCGCAAAGAAAATTCTTGAAGACCATTTTGAGGAGTTTACCAGAAAACACTACGACAAAATTGAGTCGAAACTTGGCGTCGGAGAAGATGAACTTAAAAAAGCCATCGAGGAAATCATGAAGCTTAGCCCGAAACCGGGTAGTCTTATGAGTGAGTCATCTTCAGAAACCGCACAACAGATTATACCTGATTTCATACTTGAAGTTACTGACAACGGTTTTGAACTTCACCTTAATTCACGCAACCTGCCCGAATTGAGGCTTAATAAAGCCTACACTGAAATGCTCAGAAATTATACACGCGATTCGGGAAAGAAAAAAGAAATGAAGGATGCAATTATGTTTGTAAAGCAGAAAATAGATTCAGCAAAATGGTTTATAGATGCTATAAAACAACGCCAGAACACGCTGCTGCTTACAATGAATGCAATTCTTAAATATCAGGAAGAATATTTTAAAGAAGGTGATGAAACGAAACTTAAACCCATGATTCTTAAAGACATAGCTGAAATGACCGGACTCGATATTTCTACAGTTTCAAGGGTTGCCAGCAGCAAATATATTCAGACTCATTTTGGCATATTCCCTCTGAAATATTTCTTTTCTGAAGGTCTTCAGACCGATTCGGGCGAGGAGGTGTCAACGCGCGAGATAAAGAAAATACTTCAGGAATGTATTGAAAATGAAGATAAAAGAAGACCTCTTACTGACGAAAAATTAACCGAGATACTTCAGCAGAAAGGTTATCAAATCGCACGTCGCACCGTTGCCAAATACAGGGAACAGTTAAATATTCCGGTTGCACGATTACGAAAGGAAATATAATGAGAGATATTTTTTCAGAAAAATTTCAACTTTACACTGCCAAAGCCATCACAATTCTTTTCCATCCTCTTTTTATGCCAGCGTATGGCCTTCTGATAATTTTTACTGCACCTACACTGCTATTTTATCTTCCAGGTGGTATAAAAAAAATTATTCTGCTTATTTTATTGATAAACAATGTATTGCTACCGCTAGGAATGATTCTGGTTTTCAGGTACAGAAACTATATTAGTTCATGGACAATGGAAAAAAATTCCGAAAGGATTTTTCCCCTGTTGACGGTATCAATTTTATATTTTATCACTTCATTCGTTATTATTGGACTCAGTATTCCATTGTTTATAAAAGCATATTTTGAGTCAGTATCCATATTGTCATTGATAATCTTTTTGATCAATTTCAGATATAGAATTTCAGTTCATTCAGCTGGTGCAGGCGCACTTACTGCACTTGTAACTGTACTGTGGATAGTAATGAAAGAAAACCTTGTATGGTTTCTGGTTCCGGTTCTGCTAATTTCAGGTATGATTCTGGCGGCAAGGCTAAAGCTCAATGCTCATAACCCTCAGGAGGTCTATTCAGGGTTCCTTGTAGGATTTTCAGTTGTGTCAGCAGCAATGTTATTCCTTCAGTAATTCCTCCAGGGCAGCATTTAATAATTTCTCATTTTCCGATGCATTAAATTTCGGGAGAGTAAGATCAGGAAGTTCAAACATTGTATTAGTGCTTAAGTTTCTCTGGTTTAAGTGTATAAACCACCTTTTGCCGGAGAGGTATTCTGCCAGGTACTCCTGTTCAGGCTGACCGGGGGTGGGAATCAGTATAGCACTCCGGCCCAGGCTGAAAAGCTCCATCACTGTTGTATATCCCGAACGGGAAATAATAATTTCACTTCTACCAACAATCTCTGCAAATTCATCTTCTGGCAGATGATTTATAATTTGAATATTGTCTTCTTTCTGTATGATGCTTTCGGATGAGATGTTCCCCGATAGTATTACAGAGTTCTTGCCGGTTTTCAGGAGTATATCTTTAATTTTTGATGCCAGCAGCTCTTTCTGGGGTGATGGGCCCGACATTATAGCTGTGCAGTAAATATATGATATATCCTCTTCTCTTCTTGAAATATCGGTGGGTGCAAGTTTTTCAGAGGGAGAAAGAGGCTTCGGAAACCCTTGAAAACGGGAAAGGATGCCTATATACCTTGTATTTTCAGGTAGGCGGCACCAGTGGGAGAGGCGTCCCGAGAGATTTATTTCGCCCGGAAAATCGGGAATGAAACAATATGTAAACCTATTTATTACAGCACGACTCAGAGGAAGCGTAAGATTTTCAAGAAACCTGAACGGGCGGGGAAAAGGTACTCTGATAATATGTGTAACCAGTACACTTATTATTTTCTTGTTCCATAAACCTATTCTGCTGTCGCTGATAACAATATCTGGATTATGCTTCTCAATTATTCTTTTCAGAATAAAATGTTCCCTGATGGTGTGGTAGACAAACAGCGGATAATTCAGAAGAATAATGACAAACTGGGGGAAGAAAGAAGAGTACCTGATAGTGAAACCCGGGAAATAAATGCATTCAATTCCTTTTATCTCGTTTTTAATAAGTTCATTCTGCCAGCTGTTTCCGGCAAAGACTACATGATGGTTTGTCATTATCAGTTTTCTGATAAGTGGAATCATTCTTGTAGTATGGCCGATTCCCCATGGAAGAGGGCAGACCAGAATCTTTTTTTCTGATTTTTTCAATTTTGATTCTATTCTGAAACCTGTGTTTTTATCCCAAGTTTTTCGACCATGGCAGCTATTCTGTAAAGTTCCTTTGCTGGAACTTTCATTAGCATTCCTCCTTCAGGGGTGTCTCTTGCGATAGTGTAAATCATAACTTCTTCTGGCTTAATCCTTGCAATAGCCTTTAGCCATGCGTCGATTTCTTCAGGAGTGGTATTGTCAATCACCCTGCCGTTGTATCTGCCTCTTAGAAAAAGTGTCTGTATAATTACATGTCCTTCAAACGAAGAAAGGTTTTCAATAAGTTCTTCTACCGAAATTTTTGCCCTGGGCTGGTTATGAATTCTTATTGTCTCGTCAATGGCTGAGTCGAGTTTCAGAATATTCATATCTACCTTGAGCAGTGCAGCCTTGATTGAGGGGTTGTTTATGGTTGAGGAGTTTGAAAGAACGGCGATTTTTGCTGATGGTGCGAGACTGTTTCTTAACTCAATAGTATCATCAATTATCAAAGGAAAATCGGGGTGTAGTGTTGGTTCACCGTTGCCTGCAAAGGTTATTACATCGGCCGACTCACCTTTTTCTTTCATTTCCAGAAGTCTGGATGAGAGAGCATGGTAGACATCTGTGCGGGCAGGAAAGGAACTGCCGCCAGGTACAGGGTGCAATGTCCATCCGCACTCACAGTATATACAGTTAAATGAGCATATTTTCCTGTTGCAAGGAAGCAGATTTATTCCAAGCGATACGCCCAGACGTCGGCTTTTAACAGGCCCGAAGACTATCTTATCGAAAAGAAACGTGGCCATTAACAGTGAGTTTCGGCGCAAAATTAATAATTATTGGTAACAGAAGCGTTTCTCAAAGAAGTCTTCTTGCCCTGCTTTCTGGAAGAAGTCTCATATTGTGTAAGTCAACATTTTCAATCAGAACAAGCCCCGGCTTTTTACCAGGTTCGATTGAACCTGCCCACTTCGATTCGGATAGAGCAAGAGCACCGTTAAGTGTTGCCCATTTTGTAATAGTCTCTAAACTGAGGGAAGGAAAATTCATGCTCAGGGTTTTAAGCTCCGATAAAATACTAAGTTCATAGTTTGACGAAAGACTGTCGGTGCCAATAACAACATTGCAATTCTCTTCTGCCAGAAGTTCAACTGGAGGGAGCTTCCCCTCTATAAAAAGATTGGAGTTGGGGCAGATACAGTAATAAAGGTTTTCTCTTTTTCTCAATGCCTGAATATGTTGTCTTCTGATGAACGTGTTGTGAACAAGAATAAGACAACCTGATGCTGTTACTTCATCGAGCACAGCACTGATGGGATCTTTTACTGTAAGAGGCGTCATGCCGGCAGGAAGAAAATTTCTATATACATCCATAAGGGGACCCGAATGGCTTTCGAGAAATGAAATCTCACCTTCTGATTCAAGAAAATGTATTGAAGTAAGAGTGTTGCTCAGAGAATATTTTTTTATAAGTCTGAAGAGAGGAACTGGCACCGAATAAACAGAATGTGGAGTAAGATTCCATTTCAAACCGTATTTCTCTGCCATATCAGCAAGAAGCAGTGCCTCTTCAATTCTTTGCTGTGCTTTATTGTGGTCTATTCCAAATACTTCTATAAGATTTGTGTATCTGATTGGGCTTTCTTTTTTCAATGGGAAAGTCAATGAAGAATTACATATATCGGCACACAGAACCACACCTTCATCGAACATGGCTTTATCTGCATTTAGCGCCATTTTTTCTTCCTCTCCGGCAATATTATACCTTATCCGGTCAAGTTCACGAAGGAAACCGTGCAAACCTGTTGATGGTGAAATTTTATTATGCAGATAGGATAATTCGAGATGGCAGTGGCAATTGACAAAACCGGGAATTATTATTCCGTTGTAAAATTCGGTTAATTCACTTTCCCTCAGGTCTCCGCCTGTATCTTTAATACTTATAATTGTTCCGTCATCTTCTGTGCATATAACAGGACGTTTAAGGACTGGTCCGGAACATGTTATGACATATTGTGCCGATATAAATCTCATTCGACTCCACCTTTAAAGACCCTTATGTTGGTAATTTTCACATGTTTTATCCACCTACCTGGCTGGGAATCGTGCTCAAGGAGCCAGCCGTTTATATGTGTGAAAGTAGAATCAGTTAGAGTGTTTTTTATTGTGTATGAATGTTTTTCACCGTCGCGTATATAGTAGGAAGGAGACCAGTAATTAATTACCCCCTGCTTTGTGGAATCGGGCTTCCAGAAAAAAATTTTTGTTCTCAGATTAGTACTCTGATCATCAGGATAAACCTGTGCATCGAACATAAAGTAGTATGTCCCTGTATCTTTGACAGGTATGCTGAACCATAATTTATTGTGAACCCCGTCGGAAGGAACTGAGTATGAGGGACGCATATTCCACAGGTTGAAAGTGGGGGTCACACTGACTTCACTTTCAAGCCTTGACTGGAGCTCGCTCAGCCGGGCTATTACCTGATCGTAAATTTTTTCCAGTTTTTTGGGGTTATTCATGAAATAGTACTTAAAAGTAAGGTCAACTTTCTCCTTTGTGTAACCGTGCGACCGGATTACATCAATATAATTTAGTGTTGAGTCTTTCATCTGATAAATTTCCTTAATAAGTGGAATCGACAGCAAACCATCAGAAATATAAAGGTCTGTAAGAAGGTTGACAAATTCTTTCTGAGGAATTATTTCACTCTTTTTGATTTTGTTTTCCTCAGATTTTGAGCAGGATACGGTCAATACTGAAGTAATTGCTACGATGAAAATAATTATACTTCTGAATGAAAGGTTAGATGCCTGTATTTTTTCTTTAAGGTATTTTTTTGAAAGATACCTTACCGGGTACCATGCTGCGAAGAAACCAATAGTAAGCACTGTGGCAGGTACAGCAATAAAATCTTTCAGTTTCAGCACTACAGGATATGCGTTAACGATAAGTGTTTCACTCTGAAGCTTTATCAGTCCGTACCTCTGCTGTGTCCAGCAAATTATAAATCCGAGTATTAAACCGGCCACGGTTCCGATTATTGAAATCAGCCATCCCTCCATAAGAAAAATTCTTTTAATAAGAAGATCGTCAGCTCCGAGGCTCCTGAGAATAATAATATCTTTTTCTTTTTCAATAATAAGCATTGTCAGTGAGCCGATAATATTAAATGAGGCAATGATAAGTATGAGAGTCAGGATAATGAAAATAGCCAGTCTTTCTGATCGCATTACCTTATAAAATATTTCTTTCTGCTCATATCTGTTTTTTATGTCAAAAGCATCTCCGAAGATCTCTTTCACTGCTTTCTGGACAGGTCCGATACCAACCTGTTTATTTACCCGGATATCTATAGAGCTTATTTCGGTTTCGTACTCAAGAATTTCACGGGCAAAATCGAGAGGTACAAAATAATATTTTGAGTCAAATTCATGTTCAATCTGGTAGATGCCCGAAGGGAATAAATATTTTTCGATGAAGGCATTTTCGGGGTTAAGGTTAACACTACCTGTGCGTTTAGGGACATAGACATGAAGAGGGGTAATAAAATTGACATTAATTCCCAGATAGCTGGCAACTCCTGCTCCCACAACGGCTTCAGGCCGACCACCAACACTTTGCAGCCGGTATTCACCCTCAACAATTATACTGTCGATACCTGTAACTTTTGAGTAGTTGTCATCTACTCCTCTTAATGATGCAATATACTGACGGTCACCATATTTCAGAAGTGAGTTTTCCTCAAGGGTAAATGAATAGGCTTCAATGCCCGGTACTTTTGAAAGATTTAGGAGTTTTGAAGAGTCAGGTGTAAACACTTTGCCTTCTGCTGCGGTGATTCTCAAATCGGGATCGAAAACTGTAAAAATGCGGTTTATCAAATCCTCAAGGCCGTTGAATACTGAAAGAACAATTATAAGTGCCATTGTTCCAACGGTTACACCTGCAACTGAAACAGCTGATATGACATTGATGGCATTTCTCGATTTTTTTGCCAGCAAATATCTTGATGCTATGTAAATAGAAAACTTCACTTTTCAGTTTTTATGGCCTTTATAAGTAAACCCGTTCCGGTTTTATGTACTGAATTCAGGTCAATTGTATTAAGAATTAAAGCTAGAGGCAGAACTATCACGAAATAAAAAGGTAACATAATGGCAAAAATAAGGGATTTGCCAAGTAACATAGCAGGGTACTTTACTGATATCAGCCACGATACATGTCCGGGTTTTCCGTATGTATAAGTTGTTTCAATGTTACTGAAACCTGCCGATTTAAGTTTATCTGTTATTTCTTCTGTGCTATAGCCGTTTCTTACATGCTCGTCTATAAAAGACGGGTTTCCGGCTGAAGTTATTCCGGAGCCGCCTCTGTCGGAAGGTGTTGTAATAAGCAATACTCCTCCATTTTTGAGCGAGCTCCAGAAATTTTTGAAGACCTGAATATCATTTTCGATATGCTCAATCACATCAACCGATATAATCAGGTCGTACTGGTTTTCTTCCGAGTAATTTACAAGGTCAGCAACTTCAAAACTGATTCTGTTCCCCATTCCTGAGCGCCTGAAAAATTCATTACAGTCATTAACCTGTTCACTGATTATGTCAATTCCTTTTATTTTCCATCCCCTGAAATTTCTTGCCATCCACCATGTATGCTGGCCCATTCCCGAACCTGCATCGAGCACTGAAGCATCTGGAGGAAAGTTTTGTCCTAATTTCTTTAATGCCCTGCGAAAATGCCACGACCGGAGAAAAATAACACCAAGAGTGAAGTAAAACACCTTTCTGAGCAACGGCGATTTTTTAACTATTTTACCAGCCAGGTGTTTAAAGGGTTCAAAATGCATGCTATCAGTGTTTCAGTAACTTTTCAATGTTATCGATGTAGTCGAGGCTGTCATCAATAAAATAAGCAATTTCCGGTACTATTCTGAGCTGGGTTCTAATTTTTTGTCCCAGTTCGAAACGTATCCGTGATGAATGATCTTTAAGGGTGTTCAGTACTTCCTGCTTTTCGGCAGAAGGAAATATGCTAAGATACACTTTTGCCAGAGAAAGATCCGGGCTCATTCTTACAACTGTTACCGATATAAGTTTGCCCGGTGCCAGTTCATTTGTTTTTCTCTGCAAAATAGTGGCTATTTCTTTCTGAATCAGCCTTGAAACCTTTTTTTGCCTGGTCGATTCCATATCGGGCGTAATTTAAACGTTCAAAGGTACAAATACTTATTCAATAGATATTCGATGTGACCAGAAATGTAAGTAAATTTGCACCATTGGAAATAAGAAAAAAAAGAATAGGTTTGCGAGATATTTTAAAAGTGATATGGATATAGTTGTTAGTGGAATAAGATCAACAGGGAAACTGCACCTTGGAAATTATTTCGGTGCAATCAGAAATTTTGTCAGGATGCAGAGGGAAAACAAGTGTTTCTTCTTTATTGCTGATTATCACTCTCTTACAACACACCCTAAACCTGATGATCTTCATGGGAATATTAAACAGGTTCTGGCAGAATTTCTTGCCTGCGGAATAGATCCTGAGGTGGCTACAGTCTTTATTCAGAGCGATATTCCTGAGGTTCCGGAACTTTACCTTTTGCTCAACATGAATGCTTATGTTGGGGAGCTGCAGCGAACCACTTCTTTTAAGGAAAAGGTAAGAAAACAGCCAGATAATGTTAATGCAGGCCTGCTTACTTATCCTGTACTTATGGCAGCTGATATTATTATACACAAAGCCACAAAAGTCCCGGTTGGGAAAGATCAGGAACAGCACCTTGAAATGACGCGCAGGTTTGCCCGCCGTTTCAATACAATGTACGGAGTAAACTATTTCCCTGAACCCGATGCTTATAATTTTGGAGAGAAACTTATTAAGATACCCGGGCTGGATGGCTCAGGCAAGATGGGTAAAAGCGATGACAATGGAATATATCTTTCAGATTCCCCGGAAGAAATAAGAAAAAAGGTGATGAAAGCCGTTACCGATGCAGGACCAACTGTTCCTAACCAGAAAATGTCGGTTCCGATTAAGAACCTCTTTACAATTATGAGCGTTGTATCTGACCCTGCTACAGTAAAATATTATAAGGAAAAATATGCTACATGTGAGATCAGGTATGGGGAAATGAAAAAGCAGCTGGCTGAAGACATAATTAAATTCGTAACTCCAATAAGGGAAAGGATAATTCAGATATCATCCGACACGAAGTATCTTGCAAAGGTTGTAGCAGAGGGTGCTGAAAAAGCAAGAGCAAGTGCTTCTGCAACTTTGAGGGATGTAAAGGAAATTATTGGTTACCGCAAATGGATATAAAATATTAAAGCCAGGTATCTGACCTGGCTGCCCTGAAGAATCAAGTATATGATGGAGATTGCCTGCAACAATTTATGAACAAAATATGTGCCAAAGTAATTAATATCTCTAATGAAACGTTGTGGCACAAAGAAGCTTGATTTATTATAAAGTCACTCTGAGAGACAGAATGAAATTTCTCCCCGGGGCAACTATACCCCATGAATATGGCCGGTAACGGTAATCGAGAATATTTTCACATCCGGCGCTAAGTAAAACAATGCCAGGGATTGTATAACTGATTTTAAAGTTTATTGTAAACCAACCAGGCGACCATGGATTTCCGTTTATATCGGTCGCATAAATATAGGGTTTCTCTCTTTCTGAGGGCGGCATGTCAGAAAACTTTTTTGGACCATTGTACACCGAGTACAAGTCTGCCTTTAATGACTGATTCTCAAATATAAGATGCGTTGAACCAAATAATGGGGCAGAGTGTCTCAAGGGGATATTCCCTTTTTCTCTTCCTTCTGTAACATTCAGCACTGACTTGAGATAAAAATGTCTCATAATATTTAAATAGACGTTTGCCGAAAAACCATAAACTCTGGCATAACTGGCATTTACAATTGCTTCTACCTTGCTTAATTGCCCCTGATACATAATTGAGTCTTCACCGTTGAAAAGAAAATCGTGCCTGACCATTGCATTATTCAGCCATGTGAAAAAGCCCGAGAATTCGAAATGCAAAAATTTTCCGAAGTCTTTTTCAATTTCTGCGTCAATATTGTAAGCATATTCTGGTTTTAAATCCGGATTAGGTACAACCACTATTCCGGGTGCAGAATCAAATACTTTTCCAGCGTCATCAAGATTAGGTGCTCTGAATCCTGTTGAAGCATTAATGCTAAGGCAGGTTTTTTGACCCGGTCTGATCACAACACCGGCTGAGCCTGTAAGTGCACCGTTTGAAATATCAATTCTGGTAAATGGAAAATTATAGAATGAATTATCAGCGATAGTTGAATTCAGTGTAACATAATTATACCTCAATCCTGAGCTGAATATTGTGCGGTCTGATAAATTTATTCTGTATCCTGCATATGCAGAATAACTGTTGTATCTGTTCTTTCCATTCGGATACCTGGACCCTGCCGGGGTCGTTTCAACAGTTAAAATATTTCTTAACCATGCCTCAGATTTTATGTTGTTGGTAACAAGCTCCAACCCGTAATATAACAAGCTTTTTCCTGAGGAACTCTTTCTGTCAAAATCGAGGTTGAGAGAAAATATCTTAACCTTTTCGAACTGCTCATTTATGTTATATTTCCCGAATGCTCTGTCGTGGCGACTTTCGCGGTAGTTCTGATAAGCTGCTGTAAGTTTCAGATGGTTAAATAAAATATTTGGACTGGAATAACTTACCTGAAGATTATTCATCATCCATACCTGGGGTCCATAATACCACTCCCCATACCTGAGAGTGCCCGATTTGTACTGAATAAGTCTGTCATATCGGGGCACATTAGAAAGGGCTGAAAAATGATTTGAGAAAACAACATCAAGGTTGTTGGAAAATCTGTATCTGAATTTGCCGGTTGTATTCAGCTGGCTGTAACCCGAAGGAATCTGAACATCGGGATTAGAGTTTTTAATGATAGTATCCTTTTTGTTAATGTACATGGCATATTCAGGCCTTATATATTCAGGGTGTTTATGCGAACCCATCCTGAGGTCATCAAAACTTGAGTATGATATGGCGCCATAAAAACCAGCCTTTTTGAATCCCCCATTAATTTTTATTTGTGAACTTTTCTCATTATTGGCTGAAGAGTACCTTATCATTGCACCAGCTTTAAAAAGAGGCTTATTAAAAGATGAGAGCATAACCTTATCGGTGTGGAAATCCATTACTCCACCTATCGCGTCACTTCCATATACAATGGAACCGGGCCCAAATATAATCTCTGCTGATTCAATTACATTGGGATCGAGCGAAATGACATTCTGAATATTGCCTTCCCTGTAGATAGCATTATTCATTCTGACCCCGTCAACCACTATGAGAACACGGTTTGTTGCAAAGCCCCTGATCATCGGGCTGCCTCCGCCCAGCTGGCTTTTCTGAACAAAAACTTCATCTGATGAAGCTATCAGATCTGCAGCTGTCTGAGGATTATGAAACTTTATCAACCGGTCGGTTACAACAGCTATCCTGCCCGGTGTTTCACTCTTTCTTTGCTCCCTCCGACTTGCTGAAACAACAAATTCTTCTATTTCAAAAACTCTTTTCTTCAATTCTATAATATTCCCTGAGTTTCTAATTTCACCGGCAGTAACACATAATCTTTCAAATGAAACGAGATGAAAACAAATTGTCTGATTATCATTAAATTCCGAAATGTCAACAATTCCTGACTGGCTGGTGTATGTTAGAAATTTCCCATCTTCAAGCATTATTGCAACATCAGGCAGAGGCTTTCCGTCATCAGCGTCAACAATTGTAATTTCCTGTGCTCCTGCAATTGCAACGGTGAATGATCCTGTTATAAATAAAGCTTTTAAGATCTTTATCATCAATGAAATTAAGGTTAATCAAAAGTACCTGCAAAGATATTAATAGTTTTAAGCCATTTCGTAACGGATGTTTGTTATAAGTTGAATGTCAGTTTTTTTATTATAAACTAAATATATTTGATATTTTTGAGATTGTAAATTAAAGAAGGGTAAAAATTGTGGCTAAAAGATTAATTCTGCTGCTGATTATTCTTTTTTCAGGCCTGGCTGCTTTATTCTTGTCCATACAGCGCGGAAGCCGTAATATACTCACAGATCCCTACAAGGCTATACCGGCTGATGTTTCAGTTTTAATTGAAACTGTAAATTTTCCCGGCTTATTAAATTCAGTCTCTGAGAATAACAGTCTGTTTAAGGAAATAACAGGAATAAAAGAGTTTGAGAAGTTCGGAGAAAAATTCAATTTTCTACGGGCTATAATTAATAACAGTGAGATTACAAAAACCATAGAAAACCATAAAACCTTAGTCTCTTTTCATAAAGTTGACAGTCAGAATCTGGTTCCCCTGATGGTAATTACTGTTCCGAAATTTGTAAGGTTCTCTCATATCAGGGAATATCTGACACCCTTCAAGGATTTACACATTAATGTATTAAGAAAGGGGAAAGACAGATTTCTGGAAATTGTCAGAGAAAATCCTGAAAGAGAAAAATTTTATTTGAGTTTCGTTTCAGGTCTTGTACTTTGCAGTAAATCGGTTGCACTGATAGAGGAGGCTATCCTGCGAAGTAAATCCGGGTCAGATTTAAGAGATGACACGGGTCTTTCCAGGCTGCTTGCATCGGTCGGAAAAAATGAGGACAGAATATTCTTTATATTTAACAATCTGAAAGATGCCATTAAAGAGATAATTAAATCACCCGGTATAGCCGGGAAAATAACCAACCTGGCACAAGGAGCTGAAGGGGTGATAATTATTAATGACAATGGATACCTGTTCTCAGGTTATGCTGACACTAATGACAGTTCTGACATTCTCTTCAGTTATAAGTTACTTGAACCAGCGCAACTAAACATATTCAGGCAACTTCCTGCCAATACAGTTTTATTTGAGACAAAAGTGATTTCAGGAAAAAGTGCCGGAATGAGAGGAGAAATGGGTAAGAGCAATCAACTATTGGACGAACTTCAACCTTATCTTAACGGAGAAACAACACGGGCCATAGTCGATTTAAGAAGGACAGGAATCACCACAAAAGCAACATTACTGGTTTACAGTCTGAAAAACAGAGACATAGCAGAAAGGATTATAAGTGACAGATTTACAATATGGTGTAATGAGAATAATCTGGATGAGAATAAATATATAAGGTATTTTCAGCCGGATGAACAGACCAGGATTCCGGTTCTCTCCACCCCTTTTAAAGGCATTGGTGCATCCTTTTTTGGAGAATGCATGGTAAAAGTGGCTGATTCTCTGATGGCATTTTATGATAATTACCTTGTGATGTCTGACAGAAAGGAAGCCATTGAAATGTTTATTTATGATAATCTTCTGCATAAGACAATTTCAACGAATCCCGATTTCATTGAACTCGAATCAACCCTTCCGAGTAAAGCCTGCTACTTTTTTTACTGCGTTCCAGGTGCTGTTATAGAAAATCTTTCAGAATTTTTCAATGACAGGGTAAATAAGATTCTGAGTGAGAATAGCACACTTCTGAAGAAAATAAGATGTGTTGGTTATCAGTTTGTGCCGAGTAACGATATGATTTTCAATACCCTGTCTGTCAGATATGTTGAAAGTGTTGAGAGTGAACCAGGTGGAACAGAATGGGAGAGCAAGCTTGACGGAGCAGTAGTAACAAAACCTTTGTTCTTTACAAATCATAACACAGGTGCGAAGGAAATAGTGTTGCAGGACGACATGAACAACCTTTACCTTATAAATGCTGCAGGGAGAATATTGTGGAAAATACAACCAGGGGAACGTGTCAACGGAAACATTTACATAATTGATTTTTACAGGAATGGCAAGTTTCAGATTCTCTTTGCCGGAGTAAATAATCTTTATATTTTCGACAGAAACGGGAATCGTGTTGAAAGGTTTCCGGTCAAGCTGCGTGCTCCGGCATCAGGTCCCCCTGCACTTTTTGATTATGACAATAACCGTGATTACAGAATATTTATACCGGGAGAAGACAAAATTATTTATGCATATGATAAATACGGAAATACCGTAAAAGGATGGAAACTATTCAAAACAAACGGTTTTGTTAGGTCAGAAATAAAGTTTTTCAGACTTTCGGGAAAGGATTTTATTGTTGCAGCTGATGAGAACACAGTATATTTCCTTGATAGAACAGGAAATATCAGACTTAAACCTTCCCAGCCTGTGATATGTGCCAGAGGTTCACAGATCAGATCAGATAGTTCAGGTGAACCATCATTCGTATTTTCAGCTCCCGATGGAACAGTACAGTTTATTTACCTCGACGGAAGAGTGAAAAAAGTTATACTGAACAAATTCAGTTCCGAACATTTCTTTGACTTTTTTGATATAGATGGTGACGGATTTGGTGAATTCATTTTCATTGACGGAAGTAAATTATTTCTATATGATCATGATATGACGGAAATATTTATTCGTGATTTCGGAACAATAAACATTAAAGGTCCGTATAATTTTGTGTTTTCTTCAGCTGACAGGAAAATAGGTATTTTTGATCCGGTTAAGAAAGAGGTTTTTCTGATAGATAAAAAAGGAAATGATGTTAAGGGTTTTCCTGTAAAAGGATGCTCGGAGTTTTCAATCGGTAGTTTGTCAAGAGGTGGTGATTATAATCTTATTGTAGGCGGGAACGACAATTTTCTTTATAATTATAAGTTAAATACATTGGGAAACTATTGATGATTATGATTTATGAAAGGGAAAATATTTAATACGATTATTATCCTGACGGTCTTATACTTATCAGGATGTATAAAGGAGACATACGACCTGAACAAATTGTCGGAAGAAGTGCAGATTTCTCCAGTATTTGCATTTCCGGTAGCAACTGGTGACCTGACATTTGCAGACATATTAAAACCAAATGATACAGTCAGATATGAGAGTGATAATTTTGTAAAGATTGTGGTTAGGAAGGATTCGGTGGTTTTCCTGAAGCTGGAAGACTATTATGATTTTTCAAATCTGGTTTCATATAAGAAGGGATTTGAACTGGGTGAGGTTGAGATAAATGATTTCCAGACCTCAACTACATTAAAACTTAATGATATTATTCAGTATTTCAGTCCAACCCTAAGGCAGCAGTTTATTAATCTTGACGATGGGCAGCCTCATGACTTTCCGTCTTTTCCCGTTACAGATTTAGGGGAGCATTCTTTCCCTGTCATAGTCAGTTTTGAGAACGTTCTATTTGGTTCAGGTATACTTCAGATTGGTGTTACAAATAATCTTACAGCACCTCTAAAAGATATTAAAATCCGCTTGTACACCAATCCGGGGCATATCCAGGTGGGTACGGAAAAAACCATTACAGGTCCGATATATCCGGGAGCAACAAAAACCGCTGAAATTGACCTTAGCGGTGCAGCAGTTAAAAATTCATTTATTGCAGCAATTATTTTAACAGGGAGCGATGGTGCTTCAAATGTAATTATTGATCTCGACCATACAGTCGTTTTTTCTGTAAATGGTTACAACCTGAAAATTAAAGCAGGCAGGGCAATCATCAAGGATCAAATTCTTGATTTAGATGATGATGCAGATACTGTTGATGTTGACCTTGGTGAAGATATTGAAATAGAACGGGCAAAAATCAAGAAAGGGACTCTGCAATACAAAATAACTTCAAAGAGTAATGTGACCGGATCAGTTTCTTTTGCTCTGCCAACTTCATCGCGTAATAATAACGGGCAGCTCACTGAAATGATTTCTGTTCCTCCACAGCAAACAACAACAGGGTCTGTTGACCTGAGCAATATTTCAATAGATCTTAGCACTGATCCCGGGCAGCCCTACAACAGATTGCCGGTCACAAATCAGGTTAAAATCGGCTCCAATAATATAATTATTGATTACAGTATGTACGACAGCATATATGTTACCCTGGATGTATCGGATGCTGAAGTAGATTTTGTGAAAGGATATTTCGGGCAGCGTGAGGAACAGATTAAGCCTGATACAATAGATACAGAACTGGAAGATATACTTGAAAAAATAAGTGGAGAATTTCATATTTCGAAGCCATCTGTTAAGGTTAACTATTCAAATTCATTTGGCATTCCTGTAGAAGTTACACTGAATGCAAAAGGGAAAAGGGATAATAAAATACAGAATCTGAATCTGGCTCCATTTGTAATTATTAATCCGGTTGATACAGTAGTCAGGGATGTTTCTTCTGTCTTTACCATCGACGGAACAAATTCCAGTTTGCCCGATCTGATATCATTGCCACCTGTGGAGGCGGTATTTACTGGTTCTGCAAAAATGAACCCTGCGGGATCGGCTGGCGGGCGAAATAATTATGTATTTGGTAACAGCAGGCTGCTTGCTTCACTTGAAATTGAAGTTCCTCTTGAATTATGGATTAACAATCTGCAGTTTGCAGATACAGTTGATAATTTTCTGAAATCAGAAGAAAACGAAGAAGAGAAGGATAGTCCTTTCCGGCCGGAAAATATGGAATACTTCAGAATCAAAATAACCACTTCAAATGGATTTCCGCTTGGGGTATCAATTGAGCTGATGCTTTATGATACGGTCACAGGGAGGGTGCTCGACACAATCAGTGCCCCCGGACTGATAAAGCCAGCTCTTGTTGATGCTTCAGGGAAAGTTGTTTCACCTGTTGAAACAGTTACTGAAATTGAATTTGACAAGCGTTTTTTCGAGGCTTCAAAAGATGCAGACAAAATTATTTTTATCTTTAAACTTGTCACCTCCGGGGGCGGTACAAAAGATGTAAAGTTTTATTCTGATTATAAGATTTCATATAAAGCAACCATTAATGCCAAACCGAAGTTTATCTTTAATAAATAAAAATATTCAAACATGTCCTCAAAAGCTGTCAGAATACTGGTTGTAATGCTCCTTTTCACGACATTTGCCAGGTCGCAGAATAGCAATGTAATGTATTATATGAACATTCCACAGAATCATTTGCTGAATCCTGCACTCAGACCTTCAAACACATTTTATCTCGGACTCGGAATAACTGGCATAGGAATAGGCATAAACAATAATTACTTTAATTTTTCTGACGTTATCATGCAAGGACGTTCCGATTCACTGATAACTTTTCTTCATCCCGATTATGATGTTGACAAATTCCTTGGTAAAGTTAAGGCAGGTAATTTTTTAACCCCGCAGGCAGATGTTCAGTTGTTTGGTCTTGGCTTCAATACAGGGAAAGATACATATATCTTTCTGGATCTGATTGAGAGAGTAAAGGGAAATATCACTCTTCCAGGAGACCTAATAAGAATTATGCTTAAAGGGAATGAAGAATTTGTAGGCAAAACAATGGATCTGGGAGCTCTCGATGCAAGTCTGATGTATTTCAGGGAAGCAGGGATTGGTTTTTCAGCACCAGCTGGGAAGAGAGCCAGATTTGGAATAAGGGCTAAAGCACTTTTCGGTATTGCAGGAATCTCGCTCGACAACAAATTTCTTTCGATTACTGTAAATGACGACTATACCCATATTTTCAATGCTGATCTGACAGCAAATATTAGCGGACCGGTGACCGTATATTTCGGTGCTGACAACAAACCTGACAGTCTTTCTGTTGACGAGGATAAACTGAAGTCGAAAGATTTTTATCTCAACACAAGGAATGCAGGACTGGGACTTGATATTGGAGCAGTTGTCAACATTACAGACCGTTTGAGTGTATCAGCCGCTGTCACAGACCTTGGGTTTCTGAGGTGGAATGACATGATAACAAATATTAAGGCAGAAAGCCAGTTCACTTTTAGCGGATTCAATATCACAGATGTAGTTAACGGCACAAAAACATTTGATGAGCTAGCTGATGAAATGCTAGACTCTCTGAAAAATTCAGTGATAGTAACTGATGAAAAAAGCTCTTTCTCAAACTGGCTGGCTCCTTCTGTAAGTGTTGGAGCAAGCTATAATATCACAAAAAGTTTGGGAGTAGGTGTACTCTCCCGCACTTTTTTCGAGAAAAGCGGGCTTAGAGAAATGGTAACTTTATCAGCCAACCTGAATGTTGGAAGTGCATTTTCCACAAGTATAAGTTACACTGCCACAGGTTACAGTTACGACAATTTTGGAGCAGGAATGGCATTTAAAGCTGGATTCCTCCAGTTTTATGTTCTTGCCGACAGAATTCCGGTTATATGGAATAAAATAATCAAGGATGATGTGAAAATCCCACTCCCTGAAAACTGGAATGTTATTGGATTAAGGTTCGGTGTGAATATGGCTATTGGAAATAATGTTAAAAAGAAAAGTGACAGGCCGATGCTGAAAGTCGAATAATGAAATAAGTATTTATGATAAGAATAGTTCTTTTTGTAATAATTATAATTCTGATTTTGAGAATACTATTGCTTTCGAGAATGGAAAACAAAAGGCGTATCTCAAACAGATGGTATTCCGAGACTGATTTTAAAAAAGTATTTGGAGAAAAAAATTTCCGGAAAAGTCTACAGGGAGATACTGTTAATAAAAAAGCCAGGAAAAGCAAGAAGAAAATTATTTCCGAATAAGCTGTTTTGCCAGTGAGTTGGCAAATACAAAATCATTCAGTTTTTCGCAGGTGGAATTGAGTATTTCGTATTTGCTTCCTTCCCAGTATTTTATCCCCTCGCTGATAAAGATAATCTTTTCTCCTATTTCCATCACCGAATTCATGTCGTGAGTATTTATTATTGTTGTCATAGAATATTCTTCGGTGATTTCTTTTATCAGGGCGTCTATTAAGTTGGCAGTTATGGGGTCGAGGCCTGAATTTGGTTCATCGCACATAAGGTATTTTGGATTAAGAGCTATTGCTCTTGCAATTGCAACACGTTTTCTCATCCCGCCTGAAAGTTCTGAGGGGTAAAGGTGGTTTGCATTGTGGATGTTGACTCTATCGAGACAAAAATTTACTCTTTTTATTTTTTCTTTCATCGTCATGTTTGTAAACATGTCGAGGGGAAATCTTACGTTCTGTTCCACAGTCATTGAGTCGAAAAGCGCACTTCCCTGAAAAAGCATTCCCATCTGTTTTCTTATTTCCTTTTTCTCTCTGAAGCCCAGCTTATTAAAAGGAACATCGCCGAACCAGATTTCACCTCTGTCTATTTCGTGCAATCCGACGATTGACTTAAGAAGTACGGTTTTCCCCGAGCCGCTCTGGCCTATTATCAGATTGGTTTTGCCCGGTTCGAAAGTAACTGAGATGTCGGTCAGTACTTCTTTACCGTTAAATGACTTATAAAGGTTTTTTACTGTAATCATGTCAGAAGCATCTGAGTAAGAATAACATTAAACATCAGAATATATACGCTGCTGTAAACCACAGCTTTAGTTGACGCCTGTCCTACTTCCAGAGATCCTCCTTTTACAAAATAACCCTGGTATGCCGAGATACTTGTAATAAGAAAAGCAAAGACAACGGTTTTAATAAGTGAGTATGTTATATAATAAGGTATAAAGGCATACTGAATTCCGTAAATGAATTGTTCCGAAGTGATTACTCCCACTATCTGGGTTCCAACAAACCATCCTCCGAATATGCCTATTATTATACTCAGCAATGTAAGAAAAGGATTGAACAGAAGTGTCGCAATCATCTTGGGCAGTATCAGGTAAGAAGCCGAGTTTACACCCATAATCTCAAGAGCATCAATTTGTTCTGTAACACGCATAGTGCCTATTTCTGATGCTATGTTTGAACCCACTTTCCCCGCCAGAATAAGTGCAACTATTGTTGAGGAGAATTCAAGTATAATAGAATCGCGGCATCCAAGGCCAATCAGGTAAGCCGGGTAAATAGGGTTTTCGGTGTTATATGCTGTCTGCAGTGTGATGGCAGCTCCCATAAAAAAAGAGATAATAGCTGTTATACCTATGGAATTGACGCCTAAATAAACCAGTTCACGCATGGTTTGCTTGTAATAGACTGATGTTTTTTCAGGCTTTGAAAAGACTTTTCCAAGCAGTATAAAATACCTACCTATAGTTTCAAGGCCTCTGTCAATTAACATAGTGCCATTCCTGTTATGAAACTTCAAAGTTAAAAATTATTGTCAATTAATTCCGGGTGTTCTGGTTCTTTAGACTGAATGTGCAAATAGTTTTATCTTTGCATTAAAACATAAACCGGTCAGAGATGAATAACAGATATGTTATAATAATGGCTGGCGGCATCGGGAGCAGGTTCTGGCCTCTGAGCCGCAAAGAGAAGCCGAAACAGTTTCTTGACATTCTTGGGAGGGGGGAAACACTAATTCAGCAGACATTCAGGCGGTTCAAGAAGGTATGTCCGGAAGAAAATATTTTTGTGGTAACAAATGTTGAGCACAGGCAGATTGCTATTGATCAGCTTGGAATTAAACCCGGCAGGGTTCTCTGCGAGCCGTTAAGGCGCAATACTGCACCATGTATAGCATATGGGGTTTTCAGAATAAAAAAGGAGAATCCCGATGCAGTAATAGCTGTAACTCCTGCTGACCATCTTATTGAAAAAGAAGAAGAATTTTACAACATTGTGAATATTGCATATAGTTTTTCAGAAAAACATAATGCGTTGTTGACTTTAGGAATAAAACCCAGCAGGCCAGAAACAGGATATGGATATATTCAGGCAAATGAAAAAAAGCCTGTTGAAGGTTTTGAAAAGTTGCATAAGGTTAAAACGTTTACTGAGAAGCCGAATCTGGAACTTGCAAAGGTCTTTCTTGAAAGCGGAGATTTTTACTGGAATTCCGGAATTTTTTTCTGGAGCGTAAATTCAATTCTGAAAGCCTTTTCAAAATATCTTCCCGACATTTACATGGCTTTTGAGGAAGGGCAGCATTTTCTGGGAACAGAAAAGGAGGAATCATTTATATCCCGTACTTATATTTCGCTCCCAAGTATATCAATTGATTACGGGATTATGGAGAAAGCCGATAACGTTTATGTTTTAAGTACTGATATAGGCTGGTCTGACCTCGGCGCCTGGAGTTCCCTTTATGAACATTCTGTAACTGACGAGAATGGAAATGTGAATGTCAACGGACATCTGTTTATTTATAGCAGCAAAAGGAACATTTTTAATATCAAGCCAGGAAAGGTTGCTGTAATTCAGGGTTTGGAAGATTATATCGTTGTCGATTCAGGGGATGTACTATTGATAGTAAAAAAGGAAGATGAGCAAAATATTAAATACTATCTTGATGATGTAAAGAAAAAGACAGGAGATAAGTTTCTATAGAAAATAAAAAGGGGGCATTTGCCCCTTTTTTTGTTTATACAGTTATATGGTTTATAAAGTTCTCTGATTAATATTCCCAAAGGTCATGTTCAAAATTGAAAATCTCCATTTTAATTCTTTCAGCTTCGAACATTGCATCTTTGCCGGTAGTATATGATGTTATTGTACGGTCGTTGAACACATTGGACTCGGCATAGATATAGCTTCCGAATCTTCTGTACATGAAGAGGTCGTCATATGATAACCTTTGTGAGTCGTTAAACGGATTGAAAACCTCTTTTTTGGCAAGTATATCCCTTAGTTCATCGTATCGCAGCCAGCAGACAGGCGTTCTAACGGTTCTTCCGGTTGCTTCGTCAAGCCTTATATGTATTGGGCATATACCAATAATTCTTACGTCGAGTTTTGAATGTTTTTTATCGAAGAACCACTGTTCATAGATAAGAAGTTGTTTAACGTCAGCAGGATTTGCTTTTTGCTGGATTACAGTATCTTTCAGCATCTGTGTGTTGATGTCCTGAATCTGGGTATTTATTAGCCTGGCACCCATTTTTTCTTCAATATCGGCATAAGTAAGGCTCACCGGCGTGGAGTCAGGCACAATTGTCCAGTCATAGGCATTAATCCTGCCAGCCTTTATTTCATCAAGAATTATATTAATAAAACTTTTCCTTCCGTCAGGAGTTGTTTCAGTAGGGAAATAGAGCGGATGGTTGATTCTTTCCCTGAGGTCTATGACCCTGTAAATGTATTTCGACCAGAACACATCAGCTTCCCTTAGGAAAGGGTAGTTTATTTTCGGATTGTCAGGAATAGATTTCTGATAAATGTCTTTGAAGGTCTGGGCATTTACCAGTGAGCTGAATATTACAGCCAGAAATCCGCAAATAATCATTCGCTTCATTGCACTCATATGTTAAGTCTGTTAGGTTTCTAATTTACAGTAATAATTATAGGTGAAAGGTCTTGTGGCCTGTTATCAGGTCCAACTGCTTTTATATTTTCTATATATAATTTTTTGCCGCGCGTAAGTGAGTTAAGGATCTGTCTCTGTTCGGGAGTTATACGGTTGCTTTTGCTATCCCTGTAAATATCAAATCCCTTTTCATTATAAGTCATTCTGAACTCGGTAACATTATATCTGAGGTCGAAATCGAACCCTTCAAGATCTGCAAACACTGCCTGTTGTGCCAGTATAATATCCTTGCTAAGTGATGCGTTACCGGTAACATTGGCGAATTTTGCCACAGGTTTCGGTATAGCCTTAACTCTGAATTCCATAGGAGCAAAAGACTGGATTTTCCCGCTTATTTCGGCTGATACAATGATTTGGGCATTCTGGCCTACGACTTCGGGGCGAGCGATCCATTCACCCGGGAAGAATTCACCTCTTGAATTTTTGGTACGGCCTCTTGCAATGGTTCCGTTTTTCATTGTTGCCCTGATTTTGTCAGAACCGACCCCTGGTACAGAGATATCAATAGGGTTGTCAATATTTGCATACAGCACATTCATTGCGGTTGGAGAGATAACAACGTTAGGAGCGCCAACTGAATAAGATTCTTTAAACGGATATGAAACAAGAGTACCATCAGGGGCTTTTATTGTTATCAAACCTCCCCATGTTTTCTGACCAATGCTTGTTGCTCTTACTCTGTAAATTCCTTTGCCCGATTGATCGATAGGGAGGGTTACGTAATTTCCTACCATCTCATATTTTACTGAACCGTCTGCGGCTGTTGTAGTTCTGTATTCGCCAACGGTTATACTGGGAGTCTGTGTTGTATCAACAGCGGTGAGAAATACTTCTGCAGTATAATCATTTCCCTGCATTACATATGTTGAAGAAGGTTTAACAGTGGCTACCAGTTTATTGAATTTGTACGAACGTGCCTCAATCTGTTCATAGAGGTAATTGAGCAGGTCGGTTTCAGCATTTCTGACATCCACCTGCATTTTTGACAGGATACAGATTACTGCTACAACAGGGAGGGTCTGGAAGTTATCATTTACCCAGGGTACTTTTTCACCTTCCTTTGTCGTAACGTCGTCGGTATTAAAAATGTTTCTTAATGATTCTTCCAGGTTTGGATTTTTACCTTCAAGCACGTCTCTGATCATGTCTTCCCTGTAGGAATCGATAAGTGCTTTAAGGTCGTTTCCTTTTCCTGCCTCATGGGCTCCGATTAGAACTTCAGAAGGGACATCTCTCTGGTCGATTTTTTTAACTTCGTCGATTATTATTTCTCTTCCGACGACTGCAGGCGTATCATCTCCTTCGGTTTTCTTAATGATTTCTATTTTGAGATCCTGTATATAATCGAAGAGTTCGTCGGATCTCTGTTTTACCATATATGCCTTATCTCGTGCAGGTCCTGCTTTGACAGGATTTTGTGCAGCGGCCCTGTCGAATGCTTCGTAAATGGTGCTGTTCTTTGCGGCATAGTTTTGGATTGTCTTTGACAGACCTTTGTCAACATTTTTAAATGCTTCCACGGCCTCTTTTGATACGTTCAGAGCCAGCATAGCAGTTAGAACCAGGTACATCATCCCGATCATTTTTTGCCGTGGAGACAGCTTCTCATGAGCCATTTTTCTGCAGTTTTAATTTGTTGAATAAAAAACTATGTCACGTTATTTCACATTCATGGTAGCAAGCATATTCCCATAAACGTTATTCAGGGCTGATAGATTTTCGTTCAGTTTAGAAATCTGTTCGCGGTATTTTTTAGTGTCATCAGCTGTATCAGCTAGATTTTTAAGAAGATTCTGAATTCCCTTATAAATGTTCTCGGATTCTTTTACATGCTCGGTTGCGCCTTTGAGCTGAAGTTCATATGCGGCGTTAAGAGCAGAAAGATTCTTGTTAAGGGTTTCAAGCTGCTGCTGGTATGATTTTCCTCCCATTTCGATAACCGACAATGATTCGGCTATGTTTTTATAGTTCAGGCCAGTCTCATTGATAATTTTAGCCGTATTCTCGTAGGATTCATGAAGCTTGCCGAGTGATTCATCTGCGGCTTTAATAGTTTGAACATATTTTTCAGATGCTGCTGAAACATCCAGCATGGCATTCATATTGGCAGTTGCTTCTCCGATTTTTTTGAGTCCCAGACCGAGGTTCTGGAACAGTTCAGGAGTAATTTCTGCCTTTTCGAGCATTTCGTCGAATTTTGCCAGTGCTGCAGATCCGGCTCCGCCGCCTCCAACAAGGCCTTTTCTCTGGAAGTATGGATCATGCATTTTTCCACCAACAGGAACTTCTTCTCCTTCTTCAGGAATTCCGGCCAGTTCAGGGTAAACAAGTGACCAGTCAACCTCTTCACGTAGAGGCTCGAAAGCCGAGAAGAAGAAGATAATAGCCTCGGTACAAAGCCCTACGGTAAGCATTGTACCTGCAAATGGCCAGTGCTGGATTTTAAAAAGAGCACCAATGATTACTACGGAAGCACCCAAACCATAAAGTTTAGCAATGAAGTTCTTCCATCCGCTGCTTTGAACTAATTCTGCTAGGCTCATATACCTGATTTTTATTTGTTAATAAAGATAATTATTTTATTTTACTCCAATATATGATCTTACATTTCTGAAACCTATATATGGTTTTGTTGAATCCTGATATTCATAATCTCTTGAGCTTGTCTGCAGGAAGTATGCAATATCCTTCCATGAACCACCTCTTATAACCTTGCGTTTCATAACCGGTGGATCCTGTGGTCTTGCATTGTATTCATAGTTAGGATTGAGGTCGTGGGTGAAGACATATGATACAGGATGATATGCAGTGGATGTCCATTCGGAGACATTTCCTGCCATATCGTAAAGGCCATATTCGTTGGGTTCATATGATCCAACCTTTGCCGGGTATACTGAACCATCGTCGATGTAGTTTCCTCTAAGTGGTTTAAAGTTTGCAAGGAAGCATCCCTGATAGTTACGTGTATAGGGTCCACCCCATGGGTACATGGAAAGATCGAGTCCGCCTCTTGCTGCATATTCCCATTCTCCTTCAGTGGGAAGCCTGTATGCCTGGACATCGGGTATACCTCTTTTCCTGAGGAATGAATTCACATAGTCTGTTCTCCAGATGCTAAATGCTCTTGCCTGAACCCACGATACCCCTACAACAGGATAGTCGTCGAATGACGGATGCCAGAAATAAATAGAAGCCTGGGGATCATTGAATGAGTAGGTGAAGTCCCTTATCCAGCACAGAGTGTCGGGATAAACATTTATAATGTCGTGAATGATAAAAGCTGAACGGTCGTTTACAGGAGTGCGTACTCCTTCAAGATTGTATGCTTCACCTACATATTTTCCGGTTCCGGCTTTATAATCCTGAATATAAGGTACCTGGGCAGCCTGTTTATAGTCAACAAAATAGTATGAATAATTAAGTTTTCTTGTATCTATTTCTTTTCTGCCATTGAATCTTTCCTGTGGCGGATAATACATCTCTTCGCGTATTGCAAGAGTCTGTTCGTCGCGTAAGTCTATTTTTTCATCCCAGTTGAGAGTTTTGGGCTCAAGTACGTTCCCTTCCTTGTCTGTCATGTAATACTCACGTCCCTCTATACCTGCCTCGGCCAGTTTGGTTCTGAAAATAGAATCACGGACGTAATAAACAAACTGGCGGTACTTATTATTGGTAATTTCTGTCTGGTCCATCCAGAAAGCTTCCACTGTAATAGTTTTTGACATGGTGTTCATTACATGGAAAGCATCCTCATCACTCGGGCCCATAACAAAACTTCCCGCAGGGATGAATGCCATCTGGTAAGGTTCCGGCTCAAAGAATTTTTTCCTTCCGGGAACACCTGTAAGCTCTCCGGTCATTGACGGACCACAGCTATTTAGCAGAATAATCAGGATCAGAGCAAAGAAAATCACCTTTTTCATAATTCAATATGATTTTAGATGCAAGTAAGTAATTTTTTATTAATAATCATAAAAATCTTACACTTTTATATTTCATGGGACTTTTGCCCAGGCTTATATCAAAGCAGTAATTAACCATAAATTCATGAGAACCACTTGAACTTTTGCGGATGTCAGACAGGATAAAATCATATGAATATCCTATCCGAATTCCGTTGTAAAGTTCAATTCCGACAATACCTGTCAGTGCATCACCGGCTCTGTAAGAAACGCCGCCCCATACTTTTTTATTGTATCTGAGCATGGAGTTTATTGTAAATTGTACCAGATGTCCATCACTAAATACAAATACCGATGGGATAAGTTCATATGACGGATTGCCGAGATTCAGACTGTATCCAGCCGTAGCATAGTAATGCCTGCTAAGGTATGGTTCGCCCTTTGAAAATTTTATTTTAGGTTCATTTATGTGAGTTATGGATATTCCGGCATAATATTTTTCTGTCGAATAATATGCTCCCACTCCTGCATCGAAAGCAATATGGCTCTCCTTATTTTCAGGAATAAGAGGATCTCCCGAAACTGGCGTATGTGCATCACTTTCAGGTATTTGCCATGAAGGATTCAGAGTCTTGTTCATCATTCCCAGTGATATCCCCACTCCAAGCTTACCATTTCCTAATTCAAAGTGATATGAATATGAGCCTGAAAGTTTAATATCTGAATCAAAACCAGTTTTGTCGTTCATTATTACCATTCCGATGCCACTTTCTGAACCGAAAAGTCTGACCGGTGCATTTACGCTAAATCCTGTTGTTGATGGGGCACCTTTGAAACCAAGCCATTGCTGCCTTGAGGTGGCAGTCATGCAAACCATCCCCGAAATACCAGCCGAACCAGGATTAAAAAAATGAAAATTATACATATATTGACTGTATACAGGATCCTGCTGGGAAAATGACCTGCCCGCCAGTATAAGAGCAAAAATAAACAATATCCCGTACTTTTTCATTCTTTTAACCTGATGCCTCAAAATCTAAATCAGTAAAATTAAATAAAAATATGAATAGCTGACAAATATAAAAATATTTATTTTTTGTTGTAATGCGATTATTTTGATAAGAGTAATAATAATTAGTGATGAACGTCAAAAAATTATGGATGAACGGATAAAATTAACATTTTTTTATTTAGATAATCTTTCAATTGCTTTGATCCATCTTTGAGGTATCTCGTTATGATTTGCCTGTACATAATCTTCGTAAGAGCATGCGACATATTTTGTCTCTCCCTTATCCGTATTTATTTCTATCCACCAGCGCTCTGTAAGGTTGCTTTTAATGAAAATTAGTTCTTCTTCAGTTCCACTGATGTGTACATGGTATCTTGTGAATTGTCCTGTATTGTGCTTTGCAAGGGATGGGGTTTCAATTTGTTTCTGGCAAAAGCCCTCAAGAAAGAACCACAGGATCTGGGCGGCAAGGCCAGAGGTCTGAGAACCTTTATCAAGATCGGGATTGACTTCAAAAACCCCAAAAACCTTAATTTTGTCGGAAATACCTGCATACCTTGCAATAAGACATATTTCTTCACCATAGAATCCATTGGGTGAAGGTAAGATTGTACCAGGAGCGTCTGATTGACGCACTGATGAAATATCAATTACTATAGCATCTGAATCTCTAAGAAATGGTTCTGTAAGATGAATGGCATCTCTTACATCTCCAAGTCTCATCAGGTCAGCTTTTCTTCTTATTAATCTGTTTATTACCTGCTGATCGTTTAGATAAGTCTGATAGCCAATGTTTATCAGATTTATTAATGTACTTTTACTATTATATAAAATATTGTTCAGATAGCTGAATGAGTCTGTTTCTTTTTTTTCAGGTTGAAAATCGATTCGGGAATCAATTGAGGTGAGAGTATAAGGATGCCTGAGCTTTGAAAAAGAGCTGTCGATTGCCGTAATCAGTGAACTGTTGCCTCCGATAATAACCGGGAGAATTTTTAATTCAATAAGGGAACTAATTATTTCTGAAAGACCGGAAACAGTGTCGGAAAAATTTGTGCCTCTTTTCATGTTTCCGAGGTCTATAATTTTCAGTTTGCCTGGAATCCTGGCCAGCATGTAAAGAGATCGCCTTATTGCTTCAGGACCCTTCTGGCATCCGTTATTTACAGAACTACGCTCCTCAGGAACACCGATAAAAGCGATCCTGTATTTTTCAATACCGGTGATAGGATTATTATCGGTATGAATTGTAATATTGTGGGAAAAACTGGAAGCCCCTGATATAAATTCATAATCAGGTTTTTCAATGCATACAGGATCAAAATAGTCATTAAGATTGATTATCATTTTCCCGACTTTTGTTTTTTCTCAATAATGTTCATGCATTCTTCCTGTGTAAGGTCCTCAGCATTTGTTCCTTTTGGAATTCTGTAATTTTCGCCCCTGTAATTAATATATGCTCCATATCTACCGTTGATTATTTTTATTTCTCCAAACTCCTTTATTACTTTTTGTTTATCAGCTTCATCTTTTTCTTTTATTATTTCAATTGCCCGTTCAAGTGTAATAAGGTAGGGGTCGTCAATATTCTTCAGAGAATAAAATTTATTTCTGTACCTAATATAAGGTCCAAACCTGCCTGTTCCTACAACCACCTCATCGCCTTCCCAGTTTCCCAGGGATCTTGGCAGGGAGAAAAGCTTCATTGCTTCTTCGAGTGTTATGGTTTCCATAAGCTGGTTTTTCTGAAGGCTTGCAAATCGGGGTTTATCGCCTTTTTCAGGATGTACTGCCTGAACAACAGGCCCGTATTTTCCCATTTTCACGGAAATAGTTTCACCTGTTTCGGGGTGAGTTCCGAGTATTCTGGTTCCGGTGGTTTTGTTCTTTTTCTCAAGAGTATTCTCCACGGTTTTATGGAAAGGGCCGTAAAAATTCTCGAGCATTTTATTCCATGCAAGTTTTCCCGCTGCAATTTTGTCGAACTGTTCTTCAACTTCAGCAGTGAAATTATAATCTACGATTTCGGAAAAATTTTCCATTAGAAAATCATTGACAATCATCCCTATGTCTTTAGGGAAAAGTTTTGATTTTTCTTTTCCGAAGATTTCGGTTTTTGTTGATTTGGTGATATTTCCTGCAGAGAGCTCCAGAACTGTTATTTTTCTTTTTTCTCCCGGCCTGTTTTCACGTGCAACATATCCTCTCTGCTGAATAGTTGAGATGATAGGAGCATATGTTGAAGGGCGTCCTATTCCCAGCTCTTCGAGTTTTTTTACAAGGCTTGCTTCGGTATACCGGGGCGGCGGAGTAGTATATTTTTCGATTGCGGTAATTCTGTCATAGAAAAGTAACATACCTGGTTTAACTGATGGCAGTATTGCCTTTTCGTCTTCACCACCCTCGGTGTCCTGTGATTCGGAATAAACTTTCAGGAATCCGTCGAAAAGTATTACTTCTCCCGTTGCATTGAAAAGAACCGGTGAATTGTTCATTTCAATGGCAATGTTTGTTTTTTCTGTCTGGGCATCAGCCATCTGGGAGGCGATAGTTCGTTTCCAGATGAGTTCATACAATCGTTTTTCAGCCTGAGTTCCTGATATTGTGGATTTTTCCGGGTAGGTTGGCCTTATTGCTTCGTGTGCTTCCTGGGCTCCTTTCGATGTTGTTTTGTACTGTCTTACTTTTGAATATTTTTCACCGTATTCATTTACAATTACCTCACGGATTTTTGCAAGTGCCATTCGTGAAAGGTTTGTTGAATCGGTTCGCATGTATGTGATCTTTCCTTCCTCATAAAGTTTCTGTGCTATTGCCATGGTCTGGGAAACGGAGAAGCCGAGCTTACGGTAGGCCTCCTGCTGGAGGGTGGAAGTAATAAACGGAGGCGCAGGAGAACGGGTACCGGGTTTTACGATTACATTTTTAACAGTAAATACAGCTTCCCTGCAAAGCTCAAGAAATTTTACAGCTTCATCTTCATCATGAAATTTTGTGATGGCTTCAGCCTTCAGAGGAGGTTCTTCAACTAATAAATTGTCAGAAGATTTATCTTTATTGAAAATGCCTGTTATTCTGAATGAAGATTCAGGCTTGAAGTTAATTATTTCCCTTTCTCTTTCAACTATCAGACGTACAGCCACCGATTGAACACGGCCTGCAGAGAGAGCAGGCTGAACTTTCCTCCAGAGAACCGGTGAGATTTCAAAACCCACAAGACGGTCAAGAATTCTTCTCGCCTGCTGGGCATTTACAAGGTTCATATCAACAGTTCGGGGAGACTTTATCGCCTCTTCAATGGCACTTTTGGTGATTTCATGAAAAACTATCCTTCTGGTTTTCTGTGGGTCGAGATTTAGCACTTCAACAAGATGCCAGGCTATAGCTTCACCTTCACGGTCTTCATCGGAGGCGATCCAGATAGTTTTGGCTTCTGAAGCTGCTTTGCGGAGCTCGTTAACTACCTTAATTTTATCTTTTGGTATTTCGTAATCAGGTATAAACCCTCCCTTTATATCAATTCCGAGGTTCTTTTTTGTCAGATCTCTGATATGTCCGAAACTTGAAACAACCCTGAAATCCTTTCCAAGGAACTTCTCAATTGTTTTTGCCTTTGCCGGAGATTCAACGATTACAAGGTTTTCAATCATGGATGACACGGTTTGACTCTATTTAAAATCTGACAAAGTAAATCATTTCAAAATCAATCTTCAAATCACTCGGCTATATTATTATTAATTTTTATATTATAATTACTATTTTTGGCAACGATTTTCAGGGTCAGGTGATGAAGGAGGAAAATAAAAAATATAGGAAATATCTAATATGGTTCTGGGGAATTATTGCTCTGCCATACATTTTTATTATAGTAATGTTTTTACTTATTTCGGCAGAGAAGCTCGGTCCGATGCCAACATTTGAGGAGCTTGAGAACCCGGAAAATAATCTGGCAGCGGAAGTTTACTCAGAAGACGGAGTTCTCCTCGGGAAGTTTTACATAGAGAACCGTACCTGGACCGATTATAAGGATATATCGAAAAATGTAATAAATGCACTTCTTGCAACGGAGGATATCAGGTTTTACAGGCATTCAGGTATTGATATAAGAGGGCTGGGAAGGGTTTTTATCAGGTCGATTCTTTTACAGCAGGAAGCAGGCGGAGGTAGCACAATTTCTCAGCAGCTTGCAAAAAATCTTTTTAAAACCAGGGGTGGAGTTGACTCCATAAGGTACTCAAGGGTAAAGCGAAAGGTAAATCTTGTAATATCCAAGTTCAAGGAGTGGTATACAGCTGTTAAGCTGGAGAAGAATTATACCAAAGAAGAAATTATTGCCATGTATCTCAACGTTTTTGATTTCGTTAACAATGCCGTTGGGATAAGGTCAGCCGCAAGAATTTATTTTAACACCACTCCGGATTCTCTAACCATTGAACAATCAGCAATGTTGATAGGTATGCTGAAAAACTCATCCAGATACAATCCGTTGAAAAGACCTGAGCTGACACTGGCAAGAAGAAATGTTGTTCTTGACCAGATGGCAAAGTATCAATATATCACCTATGCCGAGGCCGATTCCCTCAAGAAACTTCCTCTTGGCCTCAATTACACTGAAGAGAGTCACAATACTGGTCTTGCTACATATCTGCGGGAATATATACGGACTACAATGATCAAGTTTGAACCTGACAGGCGATTTTTTTCTTATGAGGAACAATATAATGATGCTGTATGGCAATGGGAGAATAATCCGCTTTATGGATGGTGCAGGAAGAATAAAAAACCAGATGGTTCAAACTACAACCTTTATAAAGACGGACTGAAGATATATACTACTATAAATTCCAGGATGCAGAAATATGCGGAGGAGGCACTGACGGAACATCTTAAGGAGATACAGCCTGCGTTTGACAGGCTGGCAAAAACTTTTAAAAATCCACCTTTTTCCAATGATTTAACAAAAAAGCAGGTAGAAGAAATACTTATGTCGGCTATCAGGAGAACCGACAGGTACAGGGAAATGGTAAGAAGGAAAGTTCCGGAAGATTCTATAATGCTGGCATTCAACACTCCTGTTAAGATGAGGGTCTTCTCCTGGAAAGGAGAACGGGATACTGTTATGACCCCTCTTGATTCAATAAGGTATTATAAACATTTCATGCGTTCGTCATTTATGATTATGGACCCACATACCGGGCACATTAAGGCTTATGTGGGAGGTCCGGACTTCAGATATTTCAAGTACGATGCTGTTACAGAACAAAAAAGACAGGTTGGCAGTACAATAAAACCGTTTCTTTATACTCTTGCCATGCAGAATGGTTTTTCACCCTGTTATGAGGTGGAAAACATACCCAGGACATTCTATGTGGGAGACTCCACATGGACTCCAAGAAGTTCTGGCCCTAGAGAATATCACGGCAAACTTGTGACGCTTAAATGGGGTCTGGCACAGTCGGAGAACTACATTTCGGCATGGCTTATGACACAGTTTACACCTCAGGCAGTAGTTGACCTGATGCATAAGATGGGAATAAGGAGTTATATAGACCCTGTCTATTCTATATTTCTCGGGACTTCCGATATTACCCTTGAAGAGATGGTAGGAGCTTACAGTACATTTGCAAATAAAGGAGTCTATACCCGTCCTTTGTATGTAACACGAATTGAGGATAAGAACGGGAATGTTATTTCGAGGTTTACTACAAAAGTGGAAGAAGTAATAACCGAGGACCAGGCTTATCTTATGCTTGATCTTTTACAGGGTGTGGTCAATCAGGGTACTGCCATCAGGATGAGGTCGGTTTATGGCTTCAAAAACCAGATGGGGGGCAAGACAGGAACAACACAGAACCATGGTAACGGGTGGTATATAGGGGTATTACCGAATCTGGTAGGGGGAGTCTGGAGTGGATGGGAGGATCAGAGTATTCACTTTGAGACTCTTGGTGAAGGGCAGGGTGCACGGATTGCTTTACCAGTAATGGGTTTATTTCTTAAGAAATTATATGCCGATACGGAGTTTGGAATAATGGAAGCCGATGTTTTCGAGAAACCTGCAGGATTCAATATTGAACTCGACTGTAACAAGGTAAAAAGGGGCACAGGGAGACGGTCGAATTATGTAGAACGCTATTAATCGGCTGACCTGATTCAGCTGAAGAGAAATTTTACAAGGTGTTCAATTTTCCCCAGCTGTATAATTTTTAAAGGTGCATTTTTAATAAACGGATCTTTCTGGTATTTTGAGATTACAACACCTGTGAATCCAGTTTTTGCTGCTTCCCTTATGCGTTGTTCTATCCTCGAAACTGGCCGTATTTCGCCTGTAAGTCCGGCTTCACCTGCAAAACACAATTGTCTGTCGACAGGAACATCAAGGTTAGACGAGAGGATAGCACTTATTACAGCCAGGTCTATTGCCGGGTCTGATACTTTAAGGCCACCAGCAATATTCAGGAATACATCCTTCATCCCCAATTTAAATCCCGCTCTTTTTTCCAGAATAGCCAGCAACATATTCATTCGTCGTGTATCGAATCCTGTTGAGCTTCTCTGGGGAGTGCCGTAAACCGCACTGCTTACAAGTGCTTGAGTTTCAATAAGAAATGGCCTGAGGCCGTCAATTGTTGCAGCTATTGTAATTCCGCTCAGTGGTTCATCGTGTTGATTAATGAAGAGTTCTGAAGGATTGGATATTTCCCGTAGCCCGCTTTCTGTCATTTCGAATATGCCTATCTCAGAGGTTGAACCGAATCGGTTTTTGACAGATCGAAGTACCCGGTATGCGTAGTTATTTTCACCTTCGAAATAAAGAACAACGTCCACAATATGTTCAAGAACTTTTGGCCCTGCCAGCGAACCGTCTTTGGTTATGTGCCCTATCAGGATAACAGGGATACCCGACAATTTGGAATATTTCAGCAGCTGGGCTGCACATTCCCGCACCTGTGTTACAGAACCTGCAACATTTTCGAGAACCGGGGTGCTAATTGTCTGGATTGAATCTACGATTATTATTTCAGGTTTTAGATTTTCTGAATGGGTAATTATACTCTCAAGATCTGTTTCACAGAGTATGAAACACTCTGAATTCTTTTTGCGGATTCTTCTTGCTCTTAGGCTTATCTGCTCGCCGCTCTCTTCGCCCGACACATATAGCACTCTTCTGTCAGCCTTTTCAAGAGCAATCTGGAGGGCGAGGGTTGATTTACCTACTCCCGGTTCCCCTCCGAGAAGGACTAGAGAGCCAGCTACTAATCCGCCACCCAGTATTCTGTCGAGCTCGGACATTCCTGTTTTATATCTCTCTTTTTCTTTTCCGGTGATTTCTGACAGCAGTTCGGGTTTGCGTTTACCAGTATCACCAGCAAGTTTAAGTTCCCTGGAGGTTGTTGAAGGCGTAATGGTTTCTTCCTGGTATGTATTCCATTCGCCGCAGGAAGGGCATCGCCCTATCCATTTAACCGATTCAGATCCACAGTTACGGCAAATCCACACTGTTCTGGTTCTGGCCATTAATAGTCAGTTTTATTCTGTCTTTTTTTACAAGAAGATAAAATGCAATAAAGCCAAGTATTGCACCGTAGATAAGCTGGGATTCATGTGAGATGAGTGCATATGCAAGTCCGTCTTCAAGGCTGACTCCATAGAGTCCGTTGAGTCCGCGGGAGATAATAAAATGAAAAGCACCAAGTCCGCTCTGAACAGGTGCTGACATTGCCAGACTACCAATTACAAGCAAGAGAAAACCGTCACTGAAAGTTAAATGAGAAGTACTTTCAAGGGTAAAAACGACTATCCATGACATCAAGGCATAATTTAACCAGATAAAACCAGTGTGAAAAAGGAATTCTCCTTTTTCCCTTAATGAGGTAATGGTTTTCAGTCCGGTAACCACGCCCTTTGATATATCAAACATTTTGGCAAAAAATCGGATCTTTCTGAGATTTTTTCTGTAAACAAAAATCAAATACGAAATTAATAAAATTGATGCCAGGATAATTATCCACAATATCAATGCAGAACCGGATGCTGCTTTTATTTTACCAGTGAAAGGTTCCAGTGCATTTTTTACAAGAAATGAACCGAGTAAATGACCTTTTATTAAAAGCATTATAAAAGTTATGATTAGCAGTGACAGCATATCAACCGTACGTTCTATTATTACAGTGCCGAAAAGCTGACCGGTTGGTATTTTTTCCTTTTTACCCAGGGCAATACATCTGGTTATCTCTCCTATACGTGGCAATGCCATGTTTGCCAGATAGCCGGTCATCATGGCATTGAAGGTGTTCTTAAAAGAAGGATTATAACCGAGTGGCCTTATAAGCAATACCCATCTTCTTGCTCGGCTAATATATGCTAAAGTGGCAAAAATAATTGATAGTACGAGCCATTTGTAATCGGCATGAATAATCTTTTGTCCCAGTCCGGAAAAGTTTATATTCCTGAAAGCCAGCCAAAGCAGGGAGATGCCTGCAATCAGAAATGCAAAAAATTTTATTAGCTGGATGATACTTTTTTTAAGGCTCAAGTTCAGACAAGTTTATTTGTACGGGTGTCGGGGAAGAGAATACGGGGTTTGAAATTTTTTGCCTCTTCAGGGGTCATGGAAGCATAGGAGATAATTATTAATATATCGCCTATAGCCACTTTGCGGGCAGCTGCACCGTTGAGACATATCTGACCTGAACCTCGTGTGCCTTTAATAACGTAAGTATCAAAGCGCTCTCCGTTGTTTATATTGACTACCTGTACTTTTTCGTTTTCAATAATTCCCGCCGCATCCATCAGATCCTCATCGATGGTAATGCTTCCAATATAGTTAAGATTTGCATCCGTAACAGATACATTGTGGATTTTCGATTTTACTACCTCAATAAGCATATCAATCCCGGTTTTAACATTAAAAATCAGGCACAAAGTTAATGAACCTTTTTGGAATACGGATGCCTGAATTCTATATTATCTATCAGTCTTATTTTTCCTGCCCATACTGCAATACAGCCAAAGTATTTCTTATCTTCCAGCATAGAATTTTTCCGGGAAACAGGCTGAAGTTCATTTTCATCAACTATTTCGAAATATTCGAGTTTGAAACCTGGGGTTGAATTTATTGTGCTGGCTACGAACTCTTTTATTTCTGGTATATCTGAGTCTTTAAGCATTTCAGAGGCATCGGAAAGTGTTTTAAAAATAATTCCTGCTTTTTCTCTTAAAGATGGTTCGAGCAGGATATTCCTGCTGCTCATTGCCAATCCGTCGGGTTCGCGCACAATGGGGCATCCTATTATTTTTACAGGAAGCCCTTTTTTCCTCACAAGTTCTCTAACTATAACAAGTTGCTGAAAATCTTTCTGTCCAAAATATGCTCTATCAGGTTTGACTATATCAAATAATCTGCTAACTACCTGGGCTACTCCGTTAAAATGACCGGGCCGGTAAATTCCTTCCATGACTTTATCAAGTTTACCGAAATCGTAGTTTTCGATTTTAAGTCCAGCAGGATAAACTTCTTCCACTGGAGGAATAAAAACAGCATCATCTGTTCTGAGTATTTCTGAAAGCAATGAAAGGTCTTTCTGAGGTGTGCGGGGGTATCTTTCAAGATCGTTTTTATCGTTGAACTGGGTTGGATTTACGAATATGCTCACAGTAGTCAGGGGACATTCCAGAAGGGATTTTTCAATTAAGGAAAAATGGCCTTTGTGAAGGGCACCCATTGTAGGAACAAATCCTTTCGGGGAGGCCTTTATGGATCCAAGATGATGTTGCAGATCTTTAACTGTATTGAATACTTTCATTTTACTGGCAAATAAGTTCTTCTATGTGATGAATTTACATGCAAACCTAAGAAAAAACAGGGAAGGTGCGAAAGTTAATAAAAATACTTAATATCAATTATTTTTACTAAATTTGCAGCCTGAAACGATTGATGGTTTTTATAGTGGCAGAATAGATGGAAAGTAAGAAGGTTTTATTTGTTTCCCAGGAGATAACTCCTTATCTGGCAGAGACCAGGATGTCGAAGATAAGCAGGTATCTTCCGCAGGGTATTCAGGAGAGGGGAAAGGAAATAAGAATTTTTATGCCCCGTTACGGATGCATAAATGAAAGGAGAAACCAGCTGCATGAGGTAATCAGGTTATCAGGAATGAACCTGATTATAGACGATACTGATCATCCGCTGATTATTAAGGTGGCATCTATACAGTCGGCGCGGATGCAGGTATATTTTATTGATAATGAAGATTATTTCCACAGGAAATTTGTTGTGACCGACAGTACAGGTAAAGAGTTTGAAGATAATGATGAAAGAGCTCTTTTCTTTGCCAGGGGGGTACTTGAGACGGTGAAAAAGTTAAGGTGGGCCCCCGATATTGTTCATTGCCACGGATGGATGTCGGCTCTTGTACCTGTATACCTAAAAGACATTTATCATGACGATCCGATTTTTGCAAATCATAAAATTATTTATTCAGTATATAATAATGAGTTTAAAACTCCGTTTAGATCTACGTTTGCAGATAAACTCAGATATGATGGTATAGATGGGGATAATCTGAAACTGGCTCAGAAGCCTGATTTTATTAACATATCAAAGCTTGCCATCAGGAACTCGGATGCGGTTATTATAGGAAGTGAAGATGTTAATCCCGAACTGTTGAAATATATTAAATCGACAGGCAAGCCCGTTCTTGAATATCAGGATGAGTCAAATTACATTGATGCCTATAATGAATTTTATGACAAACTTCTATCGTAAAGTAAAAGATACAGGTAATCCGGCTTGTAATATTTCTTTTTCAAACCATTTGCTTTTTTCCGGAATAGTATTGTTTACAGCACTTTTTTTGTTTTCCTGCACTGAGAAATTTACTGATATAGGAATTAATTTATTGCCTTCAAAGGATTTTGTAAATATCCGTTCAAATGATACGATAACGGTAGAGTCTTTTACGGAATACCGCGACAGTGTTCCCACAAGGAACAAAACCTATTCCTATCTGGGCGGACTTTACGATCCGTATTTTGGCAGTGTTTCATCCGATTTTGTTGCCCAGCTCCGTTTAACGCAGCGATGGCCTTCAGGTGGCGACAATGTTATTATTGACTCCGTAAAACTTTACTTATATATAAGTGGTGCAAAAGGTGAACTTGGGGTAGACCAGATAATAAGTCTTTGGGAGATAACTGAGAAACTGAGTTCCGATTCGGTTTATTATTCAACCCGGGATCCACATGCAGGTTATTATATCGGTTCATTTGCTCTTCCAAGGGTTGAGAAAGACTCAGCACAAACGCTTCAGGTAAGTTTGCCACTTTCGTTTGGTGAATATCTTTTAAGGGACACTACAAAACTTTTTCAGAGTGGTTCAGGTGAAGATTTCCGTGACTTTTTCAAAGGTGTTTATGTAACTGTAAAAGAAGCTGGAGAAAGCCAGGGGAAGGGAGTTATCGAAGGAGGGCGTCAACTTCTGATTCTTCCATTTGAATCGGGAAGTTCAGCGGTTCCTTTTTATATAACAATATATTACCATACTTACAAGGCATCAAATCTTAATTTCAATTTTATAATAAACAACAACAGTGTCAGGTATAACAGGTATTATCATGATTTCAGCTCGGCAGAACCTGAAAAGAGAATAGTTCACATCAATGATGGGCAGAAGGATACGCTGAGCTATTTACAGGCATTTTACGGTGTATATACCAGAATAATAATGAAAGGCCTGAGTTCTTTCAGGGATTCACTGCCCATTGCGGTCAACAGAGCAAGGCTGAGTGTGCCGGTATTTATCGATGGAGAAATATATGAAAAAACCAATATGCCTTCGCCGGTATATTTGATATATAAATCAAAAGAAGGTTATAACTATATTGTACCGGATTATTATATGAGTTCCGATTTTTACAACGGAAAATTTAATTCAACAACTTTAAGTTACACATTTAATATAGCTGCTTTTGTCCAGAGTTATCTTGAAGGCAAAATTCCTGAACCTGAACTGATCATGTCACTTGGAGATAACGAATACCGAAATATAATTTTTAAAGCAAACACCAGCAATTCGCCTGCAAAATTTGAATTAACCTATACCCACTATTAAATTTTTTAATTTTTTTCTATGCCAGAATAAAAAGGCATCTGGAAGGCCGTGGAGAAGCATTTTCCAGCCAGACCGACACGGAAGCAGTGGCTAATCTGATTGAGCACCTCTATCTTGAAGGAAATCTTACAGCTGAACAGGCAATAATTTCAGCATTAAGCAACGTTGAAGGAGCTTACGGTCTGGTAATTGTGTGCAGATATGAGCAGGATAAAATATTTGCAGCAAGAAAAGACAGCCCTCTAGTTATTGGTGTTGGTGATGGAGAAAATCATAATTTCGGCATAAATAGGATCAACCTCTTTTCAGGTACATCTTTTCATAATATTTTTCATATTCACCTGAGACAACGTTCTCCAGCCATCTTGTATTTTCAAGATACCAGTCAACTGTCTTTTCGAGCCCTTCCTCGAAACTTACGGAAGGCTGCCAGCCAAGTTCATTTCTGAGTTTGGATGAATCGATAGAATAACGGAAATCGTGCCCCGGACGATCCTTTACGAATGTTATCAGTTTTTCTGAAGAACCCTCCTTTCGTCCAAGTTTACGGTCCATTATTCTGCACAGTAGCCTCACAAGGTCAATATTCTTCCATTCGTTATTACCACCTATGTTATAAGTTTCACCAATTCCCCCTTTATGATATATTAAATCTATTGCCGCAGCGTGATCTTCAACATAAAGCCAGTCTCTGATGTTTTCACCTTTTCCGTATACAGGCAGTGGTTTATTGTTCTTTATGTTGTTTATCATCAAAGGGATGAGTTTTTCAGGAAACTGGTTTGGGCCATAATTATTTGAACAGTTTGAAATAATTATCGGCAGTTTGTAAGTATTGAAATATGCCCTTACGAAGTGATCAGAACTGGCTTTTGAAGCAGAGTAAGGACTTTTGGGATCGTATGGGGTTTTTTCAGTAAATGAACCTTTCTTCCCAAGTGTTCCATAAACTTCGTCGGTTGAGACGTGATAAAAAAGTTTTCCAGCAAAGTGTGAATTCCATGATGCAAGGGCTGCATTCAGCAGGTTTACGGTACCTACAACATTTGTCATTACAAAATCGTCGGGACTATCTATTGACCTGTCAACATGCGACTCTGCTGCAAGGTGAATCACTCCATCGAATTGGTATTTATTAAATAGGTCTACAACAGCCTTTTTATCAACAATATCTGTTTTTTCGAATATGTAATTTGGAAATTTTTCGATATCAGCAAGATTTTCAAGATTACCGGCATATGTCAGCTTGTCGGCATTAACTATTAAATAATCAGGATGTTTAATTACAAACCGCCTCACTACATGAGATCCTATGAATCCTGCACCTCCAGTAACAAGAATGGTTTTTTTCATATTCATTTCATTTTACGCAGGTTTTTTTCCCATTCCCATGCTGATTTAAGGGCATCACCAAGAGAATATTCAGTTTTCCAGCCGAGCTCTTTATTAGCCAGGGTGGCATCGGCCCATATTTTCTCAATATCTCCCGCTCGGCGGCCGGTAATTCTGTATTTTAATTTTATCCCTGTTACTTTTTCAAAAGTGTTAATTATTTCAAGGACTGAAACTCCTTTACCGGTGCCAAGATTGAAAATTTCGTAATCTTTCTTGTTGCTGCCTCCAATAAGGCGTTCAACAGCTTTTACATGAGCCTTTGCAAGGTCGGAAACATGGAGGTAATCTCTGATGCATGAACCGTCGGGTGTATTATAATCGTTTCCGAATACTTTGAGTTCGTCCCTCAGTCCAATAGCTGTTTGTGTAATGAATGGTACAAGGTTTTCGGGTACACCTCTGGGGAGTTCGCCTATGAGAGCAGAAGGATGTGCTCCTATTGGATTAAAGTATCTGAGTGAAATTGCCTTTATTTCATTGGAAGCCACAGTTGTATCTTTTATGATATCTTCACAAATTTTCTTAGTATTACCATAAGGTGAAGTTGCAGGTTGCAGGGGCGAATCTTCTGTAACAGGAAGCTTGTCGGGCTGTCCGTAAACTGTGCATGAAGATGAGAACACCATGTATTTTACCTGGTGTTTTTTCATCATTTCAAGGATATTTATTGTGGAGAGGATGTTATTGCGGTAGTATACGAGGGGTTTTTCCACCGATTCACCAACAGCTTTGAATGCTGCGAAATGAATCACGGCTGATATACCGGGGTATTTTTTGAAAAGATTGTCGAGTCTGTCTATTTCGCAAAGGTCGAAAATTTCCAGAGGAGGTGTTTTCCCGGTTATCATACCAATACGGTCATTTATCCAGGCTTCCGAATTATGCAGGCTATCAACGGATACAACCTCAAAGCCCTTCTCTATCAGTTCAACCACTGTATGAGAACCTATATATCCAGTTCCACCTGTTACCAGTATAAGATTTTTCATTTTAAAGACTCCAGTATCTGATATTTTTTATTTTTCCCCTGTAGATGCCTTTCACATCTACTAAAACTCCATCGGAATTCAGCAATGATGTGAAGTAGTTTTCATCCAGGTCGAGATACTCTTTATGACTAACTGCGACAACCACAGCATCGTAGATGCCCGAAGGAGCTGTGGCGAGTTCAATACCGTATTCTTTTTTCACTTCCTCCGGCGATGCACCAGGGTCAACCACCTCCACTGTTGCACCAAAATCCTTCATCTCATTGATAACATCCACTACTCTTGAATTCCGAATGTCAGTCACATTTTCCTTGAAGGTAATACCCATTACAAGTATGCGTGCATCTCTTGGGTTTTTTTCGTTCGCAATGATCTTTTTTATAGTTTGTTTGCCTACATAACGGCCCATGCTGTCGTTCACAAACCTGCCTGAGTCGATAATCTGCGGATGGTATCCCAGCTCTTTTGCCTTATATGAAAGATAGTAAGGGTCGACACCGATACAGTGGCCTCCCACAAGGCCTGGATAAAATTTAAGGAAGTTCCATTTTGTTGAAGCAGCTTCAATTACTTCATAAGTATTGATGCCCATCCTGTTAAATATGATAGAGAGTTCATTCATGAAGGCGATGTTGATGTCGCGTTGTGTGTTTTCGATGATTTTTGCCGCTTCAGCTACCTTAATAGAACTTGCCCTGTAAACTCCAGCTTCGATGATCAGCTCATAAACCCTTGCAATTTCTTCAGCCGATTCAGCATCACAGCCGCTGGTGATCTTAACAATTTTCGTAAGGGTATGATTTTTATCTCCTGGATTAATTCTTTCGGGGGAGAAACCAACTTTAAAATCTTCTTTATACTTTAATCCGGAAAATTTCTCAAGAACAGGTACACAGTCTTCTTCGGTACAGCCCGGATAAACAGTGGATTCATACACCACATAGTCTCCTTTTTTCAATATGGTGCCCACTGTTTCCGAAGCGCTGAGTACTGGTTTAAGGTCGGGGAGGTTATGTTTATCGATAGGGGTTGGGACCGCTATAATATGGAAAGAGGCTTCCCGTAAATCATCCGGATTGGATGAAAAATATATATCGGTGCCTTCAAATTCTTCTGGGGGCAGTTCATTACTGGGATCAATTCCCTTTTTCATCATTTGAATACGGTCTTCTTTTATGTCAAAGCCTATTACACTAAGCTTTTTTGCAAATGCCAGTGCAATTGGCAGCCCGACATAACCTAGACCAATTACTGAAAGTTTGGTTTCTTTATTTATAAGTCTGTCAAATATCATCTTATAGAATTTTTTTAAGCATTGGGTGATAATTACCTTTCAGTCCCTCAGGTTTTGCATTGCGAATCGAATAGACTATTTCGATTGACTGCCGGCATTCTTCGAGTCCGAATCCTTTACCTCTCAGGATTTCAGCATATGATGCTGTGTGGAGGTCGGTGAATCCTTCACTGAATTCAACTTCCTCACCGTCAACAGTTACTGACCTGTATGTGCGTTTGCCTTCTGCTCTGAATTCTTCGGGGATGTCATTAAAGTCGAGACTGAGAAACCATCTTATTCTCGCCTTTTCCAGTTCGAGATAACCAGCAGCTTTGTTGTACTGTGAAAGGTGGACTATGTTTTCCTGCACTTTTCCGAAAATCCAGCCAAGCATATCAAAAAAATGAACCCCGATATTGGTGGCAACGCCTCCTGATTTCTGGGTGTCTCCTTTCCATGAAAAGAAATACCAGTTTCCACGACTTGTAATATAAGTAAGGTCTATATCATATTTCGTGTTGCGAGGTCCTTTTTCTATTTTTTCTTTTAATTGTTTTATTGCAGGATGAAGGCGGGTCTGCAGGATTGAGTAGACTTTTTTCCCGGTCTCCTTTTCAATTTCCTGCAGAGCATCGATGTTCCATGGGTTCAGTACTACCGGTTTTTCGCATATCGCATCGGCCTTGTGTCGGAGGGCAAATCTGATATGAGCATCATGCAGATAATTTGGAGAGCAGATACTAACATAGTCGATCATTGTTCCCGAGCGCTTTAGTTTTTCGAAATGCCGGTCGAAGCGCTCAAATTCTACAAAAAAATCACTGTTCGGGAAGTAATTGTCGAGAATACCCACACTGTCGAACTTGTCAAGGCTGGCAAGCAGGATATTGCCTGTATCCTTAATAGCCTTCAGGTGTCTTACAGCGATATATCCGGCAACACCGATGAGACCGAAATTTTTTGGAGTATTTTCCATCAACTATTAAAAATCAGGCAGTAAAACTAACAAATTTTAGAAACGTTTCCATTTTCAAGCTTATACTTTTCACCGCTTTCCGGGCATACTGCAATGCCATTTTCATCAAAGTTAAGACGGTGACCGTATTCGCTCATCCATCCTATTTGCCTGGCCGGATTGCCTACCACAAGAGCATAAGGCTTTACGTCTTTTGTTACAACAGCTCCGGCTCCAACAAAAGCATAACGGCCGATGCGGTTACCACAGATGATAGTGGCATTGGCTCCTATTGTGGCACCTTTCTCAACAATTGTGGTTACATATTTATCCCTCCTTACAATGGCGCTTCTCGGATTGATGATATTGGTAAAGACCATTGAGGGCCCAAGGAAAACATCATCCTCACAAATAACACCCGTATAAATTGATACGTTATTCTGGACCTTTACATTTTTTCCAAGTTTTACTCCCGGTGAAACGACCACATTCTGACCAAGGTTACATCCTTCTCCAATTTCACATCCTGTCATAATATGGCTGAAATGCCATATTTTCGTTCCTTTTCCGATTTTACAACCTTCGTCAATTACTGCTGTTTCATGGGCAAAATATTCTTTTTCCATATTATTGTTTTTATTTACAATCAAAAACTAAAAGAATTCAAGAACAGATTTTGCAATGTATTCAAGCTGTTCCCTTTCAATTTCTGGACATATAGGCAGGGAGAGCACTTCTTTGCAAAGCTGTTCGGTTACAGGCAGATCTCCCTCATTCCATCCCAGGTATCTGTAGGCTTTCTGCATATGTATAGGAAGGGGGTAATATATCATTGTCGGGATATTCCTCGACTGCAGATGTTTTTTCAGAAGATCTCTTTTTCCGTTGAGAACTCGTATGGTATACTGATGGAATATATGTGTTGAGTTTTCTGTTCTGCCGGGTATAATTATTTCCGGGCAGCTGGCAAAAGCTTCATCATAAAATAAAGCGGCCTTTTGCCGTGCTTCATTGAAACTATCGAGGTATTTAAGCTTTACGCGGAGTATGACGGCCTGAATGGTATCAAGTCGTGAGTTGACTCCAATGCATTCGTAATGATATCTTTCCTGCATCCCATGATTTGCAATACTTCTCATTTTACGGGCAAGCTCATCATCATCAGTAAAAATTGCACCGCCATCGCCATAGCATGCAAGGTTTTTTGAAGGAAAAAAAGAAGTTGTACCTGCTATGCCCATCGTTCCTGCTTTTTTTCTTTTTCCGTCGCTGAAGATGAATTCAGCGCCTGTAGCCTGAGCTGTATCCTCAATAACGTAAAGACTATTTTCTTCTGCAATTCTTAAAATTTCTTCCATATCGGCACATTGCCCGAAAAGATGCACCGGAACTATAGCACGAGTTGAGGGGGTGAGTCTTTTTCTGATTTCAGCAGGTGAAATATTAAAGGTCTTTTCGTCAACATCGGCAAATACAGGCTTCAGTCCTAGAAGCGCCATTGTTTCTACTGTGGCAATAAAGGTGAAGCTTGTAGTTATGATTTCATCACCCGGTTTGAGGCCAAGTGCCATGTAAGCGATCTGCAGTGCATCTGTTCCGTTGCCGCATGATATTACATGCTTTGCACCAAGGTATTGAGCCAGTTCATCTTCAAACTTTTTTATTTCCGGCCCTTTGACAAAATTCGTTGAAAGTAGCACTTCATTTATGGCTTTATCTATCTCCGGTTTGAGTCTCTCATACTGTGCCCGTAAATCGGCCATCTGTATCGCTTTCATAGAATATCAATGGTTTTGAAACACGAAGTTAGCACAATTCTGCTTATTGAAACATAAAGCTGAAATATTGATTTATTTTTCTTAATTTTGCTTTAACAATATCTACTTCTGTGGACATAGTTGCAATTATAAGGGAACTGCTTTTCAGTCACGACTGTGTAATAATTCCGGGCTTTGGGGGATTTATAGGTAATTATTCACCTGCCCGCACAGATAAGGAGAGCTGCACATTTTACCCGCCAGCCAAGCGCATTTCATTCAATCGCAATCTGAACCAGAACGACGGACTTCTTATTAGCAGAATATCAGTTGCAGCAAATTTAAATTATAATGAAGCAAAAGAGCTTGTAGAGGATTTTGTGGCTGATATCAAAAGAAGGCTTACCAGAGGAGAAAAAGTGACATTTGAGCGGATAGGAACATTTGTAAACAACAGTGAAGGGAATGTGCAGTTTGAGCCTGACAGGGATGTGAATTACAACCTTAACTCATATGGCCTTGCTCCATTTCAGTTCCCGATGCTTGAAGGCTACGACGTGCGTAAAAGGTTGATGGGAGACTCTTATGAAGATACTGTCAGAAGTGTAAGTATAAGAAGATATCTCTGGAGGGCTGCAATCTTAGTCCCTCTTATAGGAGCATTGATTGCAGTGCCACTTACTACAGATATTTTCAAAACAAAGGTTCAGGTTACCAGTCTCAATCCTCTGATAACAGCCATATCTGACAGCGGAGTAAAAGAGAAACCCGCCGTAGATGAAACAAGAGGTTTGCTGTCGGACAGTATAAGTGAGAAGATTGTTGATCAGGTTCAGAGTGAACAAAGTACTCCTGCAGTCAATATTTCAGAACCTGTTCAGCAAATGCCCCATGAAGAATACGGAATAATAACCGGCAGTTTCAAATCGGAGTCAAATGCTTTGTTGCTGGTAAAAAAACTGGCAGGGGAGGGCTATTCTGCAGAGATAATTCAGGGAGCCAATGGATTTTACAGGGTGAGTGCTCTCCGGTGCAAATCTCTTTCAGAAGCAGAGTCTGTAAAGAATAGTATGGAGGCCCGCTACCCGGGTGCCTGGATAGTAAAGTTAAAATAGTTATTTAACCACGCTTCCGTTATCGGTTTTTTCAACAGGAGAAACAAGTACAAGTTTACCGCCAGGTTCTTCAGCCATAAGGATCATCCCTCTCGATTCTATTCCTTTTATTTTTCGAGGTTCAAGATTGGCTATTATAAGAATCTGTTTCCCAACCAGTGTTTCAGGCTCATAGTATTCTGCAATGCCCGATACTATTGTGCGTATATCGGTGCCACAGTCAATCTTCAATTTAAGCAGTTTGTTTGTTTTAGGCACTCTTTCAGCTTCCAGTACCGTAGCTGTGCGGATATCCATCCTTGAAAAATCTTCGTAAGAAACAGGTTCTTTAAGGGGAGATGCTGCTGCTGACACAGTCTCATTCTCCCTGCGGGTCTTCATTAATTTTTCAATCTGCCTGTTTATAGTTTCGTCATCGATTTTTTCGAACAGGAGTCCTCCCTTGCTGACCTGATGGCCCGGTGGCAGGAGTTCAGTTTTTCCGGCATCATTCCATGTGAAATTGCTGAGGTTGATCCATTCCCGGAGTCTCTTCATTGAAAAAGGAAGGAAGGGCTCAAGAATGATGCTCAGATTGGCAGTAATCTGTAGTGAGATATTAATAATTGTTTTGACTCTATCCGGATCGGTTTTGATTAGTTTCCAGGGTTCAGTGTCGGCAAGATATTTGTTTCCTAGCCGTGCGAGGTTCATGGCCTCTTTCAGGCCTTCCCTGAATCTGAAGTTTTCAATTGCTTCACCAGTGGCTTTTGTAAGCCGTGATATTTCATCAAGTACTTCTTTGTCAGGATTGTTTAATATACCAGGTTCAGGTACCCTGCCAGAGAAGTAGTTGTTTGTAAGAACGAGTGTCCGGTTAATGAAATTACCGAGTATAGCAACGAGCTCATTGTTATTGCGTGCCTGAAAATCTTTCCATGTAAAGTCATTATCTTTTGTTTCGGGAGCGTTGGCGCAGAGTGTATATCGAAGGACGTCCTGTTTTCCCGGGAATTCTTCTAGGTATTCATGCAGCCACACTGCCCAGTTGCGTGATGTGGATATTTTGTCATTCTCAAGGTTCAGAAACTCGTTTGCCGGCACATTGTCGGGCAATATGAATGATCCTTCGGCTTTGAGCATCACCGGAAATATGATGCAATGGAACACAATGTTGTCTTTGCCGATGAAATGAATTAGCCTTGTTTCGGGATCTTTCCAGTATTTTTCCCATTCTGGTGTAAGTTCCTTAGTGGCGGAGATATAGCCTATAGGTGCATCGAACCATACGTATAGCACTTTTCCGCTGGCATTTTTCAGAGGAACTGGCACACCCCAGTCGAGGTCGCGGCTTACTGCACGTGGCTGAAGACCCTGGTCGAGCCATGATTTGCACTGGCCGTAAACGTTGGGTTTCCATTCGGTATGTTCTTCAAGAATCCATTTTTTCAGCCATGGCTCATACTTATCGAGTGGCAGGTACCAGTGAAGGGTTTCTTTAAGCACAGGCTGACTTCCGCTGATTGCAGAACGCGGATTGATAAGGTCGGACGGACTCAGAGAGCTGCCACACTTCTCACATTGATCTCCATAGGCATTTTCGTTATGGCAATGTGGGCATTCTCCTATGATATACCTGTCGGCAAGAAAGCAACCGGCTTCGGTATCGTAGTACTGAAGTGATGTCTTTTCAATGAATTCTCCTTTGTTATAGAGTTTCAGGAAGAATTCCGAAGCAGTTTCGTAGTGTATTTTGTTGGTTGTACGTGAATAAATGTCAAAAGCGATTCCGAAATCCTCGAATGCTTTTTTGTTCATTTCATGGTACCTGTCCACTACCTGCTGTGGGGTAATTCCTTCTTTGCGTGCCTTGAGGGTTATTGGCACACCGTGCTCATCAGATCCACAGATGGAGATGACATCTTCTCCTTTAAGACGAAGGTAGCGGGTATAGATATCGGATGGCACGTACACACCTGCCAGATGGCCGATATGTATTGGCCCATTTGCATATGGCAATGCTGAAGTAATCAGGTACCTTTTGAATTTCTTCATAACACGAAAACGTTCAGATTATTAAAAACTCCGCAAATATAACAAATTTGAATTAGAGGATTTATTCGTAACAATTGTGATAGAAGCAAACAAGGTTCTTTATATTAGTTCTTGTGGAACAAAAAATTATATTACAAACTTGTAGTCTGATAACGAAT
>ERZ795045.239-NODE-239-length-72937-cov-8.651985_pt1 | contig 72937 bp, 71 predicted proteins | sample MGYA00375129_ERZ795045 | MGnify/ENA primary metagenome ERZ795045 (study PRJEB30174, sample SAMN05720166) | activated sludge metagenome | isolation source: anaerobic digester from wastewater treatment plant | place: Japan | collected 2015-05-15 ...
TTGTTTAGTTCATTTTGCCAAAGATAGTGAGGAAATTAATACCTTAATTAATGCGATAGAACTAAAAAGTCGGGGCGCTTATTTGATTGGTTTTGGTTATTATAAACCAAAAGATTTTAATAAAACAATTGTTCTTCCTGAAGTTAAGAGTGTTTTTTCTCCCCTGATAAATATTATTCCGGTTTATCTCTTGAGTTATTATTTGGCAGTTTTAAAAGGCATAGACCCTGACAAGCCGCGAAATTTGGCAAAAAGTGTCACCGTAAAGTAAACTACGCTCTTTCAACATATTCATTAGTTTCAGTATTTACGACTATTTCTTCTCCTTCTTTAATAAAAATCGGCACATTTATTTTCAATCCTGTTTCAAGGGTCACAGTTTTAGTGGCACCAGTCACAGTGTCGCCTTTAATTGCTGGCGGCGATTCCACTACTTTCAAAGTGATTTTAATTGGAATTTTGACGTCAATTAATTCATCTTCTAAATAAACCAATTGGACCTCGCTTTTTGGTTTAAGATAAACAATTTTATCTTTCGTCATCTCTAAAGGAACAGAAATTCGCTGATTATTCTTGTCTAAAAATACTGAATTTTGTCTGTCTGAATAAAGATAGGATACTTTTTTATAGTCCAAATTAAGCTCTTCAAATCTTTCCTGCGAACGAAAAGATTTCTCAAGAACTTTTTTTGTTTTGACATGTTTTAAAGTGGTTCTAACAAAGGCCGTGCCTTTTCCCGGCTTAACAAACTGGTAATCTAAAATAAGATAAGGTTCTCCCTCAACTTCAATTACCATTCCTTTTTTAAATTCAGAAGTAGAAACCATAGTTTTTATTTATTTTTTATTTAATTTATTTTTATTTATAAGAACAGATCTCGAGCAGGAAACATTAGAAGATCGTTTATATCTTTAATGTTTAAAAGAAGCATTTCTAATCTATCTACTCCCAAAGCTATTCCTCCTGTCGGTTTAATACCAGATTTTAACGCCTTTATAAAATCTTTGTCAATTTCTATAAATTCTCTTTTCATTTTTTTTCTTAATTTTTGTTCTTCCTTTAATCTTTTCAACTGTTCTTTATAATCCAAAAGTTCGGAAAAAGCATTGGCAATTTCCATTCCTCCGATAAAAAGTTCAAATCTTTCCACATAAAAAGGTTTGTTTTTCTTTCTTTTTGCCAAAGCCCCTTGATAAATCGGGTAATCGTATAAAAAAACTGGCTTTGTTTTGTCTAAATTTGGTTCTATTTCATTTAAAAAAATTAAGTAAAATAAATCGTTTTTATCCATTCCTTTTTCTAATTTATATCCTTTTGCTTTCATTACTTTTTTAAAATAGTTTAAAGAAGAAGTTTTTTCTAAATCAATTCTCGCATATTTTTTAAAAACTTGCCTTAAAGACATTCGTTTAAATGGCAAAGAAACATCAATTTTTAAATTCTGATAATAAAAATAATTTTTATTATAGAGTTGTTTTGTCAAAAAAAAGATGAGTTCTTCTGTGTCTTTCATAATATCTTTGTAATTTGCCTTGGTGCGGTACCATTCTAAAATACTAAATTCAGGATTATGAAGAGGACCGAAACTTTCTTCTTGGCGGAAGGCCTTGGTAATTTCAAATAATTTTTCGAAACCAGCGGCAAGCATTTTTTTAAGAGAATACTCTGGAGAGGTAATTAAAAAACCTTGATAAGTTTTATTTTTTTCATCTTTAAACTTTAAAGAAAAGGGAGAAAGATATGGTTCCATTCCAGCGTATTTGACTAAAATAGGCGTTTCTGCTTCTAGAAAATTCTTCTTCTTAAAGAACTCTCTAATTAAATTTTTAATTGTTGCCCTTTGAATTTGAATTTGCTGTAAATCAGGGTTTAGTTTGTATTTTTGAAAATTTTTCATGGGTTAATTTTTTGATTGACTTAAAAGCAAATAATTTGATATAATACCATTTAATGGCAGAGATTTCAAACCTAAAAATTATTTTTGATTTACTCCTGGCAACTGGTTTAGGAGCATTAATCGGCATAGAAAGAGAATGGGCGAAAAAAGACCCGGGACTTAGAACTTTTTCTTTTGTTAGTTTAGGCTCGGCTCTTTTTATGATTTTGGGGAAATTAGTGATTTTTAAAATAGGGATTGGCACTTATGACCCTTCAAGAATCTTAGGTCAGATTATTGTCGGCATAGGTTTTTTAGGAGCAGGAATAATAATTTTTAATCCTAAAGAGCAAAGATTTAAAGGATTAACTACTGCTTCAATGCTTTGGGTGACAGCCGCCATTGGTTCAGCCGTAGGTTTAGGCTGTTATGAAATTGCTTTAGTTACTGCTTTGATTATGATAATAATGAATGCTTTCATTCGACCAATTGAAATCAAATTAGACAAGAAAATTGACGAAATCAAAGAAAAAAAGAAGATAGATTAGTTTCGCCCCCGTAGCTCAATTTGGTAGAGCAACAGCCTTTTAAGCTGGTGGTTGCGCGTTCGAGTCGCGCCGGGGGCACAAATCAAAGGAGAACTGTTCTCCGTTATTTTCTGCCACAAAGCTTGACTTGGTTTATTTTTTTTGCTTTAATAGAAAGAAAAACTAACTTTTTATTCCGATGACAAAAGAGTCTTTTAATACCCGAAAACTAACTTTAGAGATTATCAAAAATTTACCCCCCCGGTCCCAAGATATCATTAAAAAAAGATATGGAATTCTAGATAATAAGCCAAAAACCTTGGAGGCAATTGGTAAAGATTATGGTATTACCCGGGAAAGGGTAAGACAAATTATAGAGTCCGCCTTAAAAAGTTTAGAAACCCCTCAGACATTAAATTTTCTATCTTCCTTTTATAAATTTTGTTTAAAAATTCTTAGTGAAAACGGCGGAATTGAAGAAGGGGAAAAGTTTCTAGACAAAATTAATGATTCTTTGTTTAAAGAAAATCAGCGAGCGGCAATTTATTTTCTTTTAATCTTAAATCCTGAATTGGAATTTGTGAAAGAAGATAAACAATATCGGTCGTTTTGGCATTTAAAAACAATAAAAGGGGAAAAAATCAAAAAAGATTTGAGTTTGCTTGAGAAATATCTCAAAAAAGAAAAAAGACCTTTAACCCTAGAAGAAATTCTGAATTTTGCCAAAAAAGAGATAGATAAAAATATTTCAGAAACAACATTAAAGGTTTATTTAAATCTTTCAAAAAAAATAGAGCGAAATATTTTTGGCGAATATGGTTTATCTTCTTTGGCAGAAATTCAACCGCCAGGAGTTGGCGAGAGAGCATATGTAATGTTGAAACACTTAAACAAATCGATGCATTTTACCGAGATTGCCCAGAAATTAAACGAACTTTCAGAAAAACCCCAAGAATTAGAATTTGCCAATACCTCTTCAAGGTGGTTTAAAAAGGTTGAGGTTCAAACAGTTCATAACGAATTAATAAAAGACCCACGTTTTGTTTTGATTGGCAGGGGAATTTACGCTTTAAGGGATTGGGGATATAAACCCGGAAAGGTAATTGATGTCATTAAAGAAGTATTAACTAAGGCAGAAAAGCCTTTAACGCAAAAAGAGGTAATAGATGAAGTGAAAAAATATCGGCTGGCGAAAGATAATACCATTGTTTTAAATCTTCATAATAAAAAATACTTTAAAAGACTGCCTGATAAACGTTTTGTTTTAAATAAAAAGAGCGCACAGTCAAAGATTTTGGAGATTTAATGACCTCAGATATTTTTTATCTTGTTTGGAATTTAATTAAAGCCATAATTCGAGAATTTTGGTGGCTATTTCTTTTTCTTATTCTTTTAAAAATAGTTTTAGATTTAAGAAAAAAATATAAGACAAAAAAGGAAAAAGAAAAAGAAGAAATAAAAGAGTGGGAGACATTTGAGATTATTGTTAATCCTTTGATTTTACAAACTCCAAAAGCAATGGAAGGTGTTTTTAATGGCCTGCATGCTTTAGAAAATGGCTATTTAATTTTAGAGATTGTTGGTTTTAATCAAGAAGTTCATTTTTTTATTCACCTAAAGAAAGGGTTTAGAAATTTTGTTGAGTCGCAATTTTATGCCCAATATCCTGATTTAGAGATTGTTCCTGTTAAAGACTGGCTATCATTTTTGCCTCCCACTTTGCCAAATAAAGAATTAGATGTTTGGGGCACAGAGATAATCCTTGAAAAAGATAACCAATTTCCAATTCGTACTTATGAGTATTTCGAGGAAACAAAGGAAGAAAAAAGAATAGACCCAATTGCTAATTTAATTGAAAGCATTAGTGATGCTTCGGAAAAAGAATATTTTATTTTTCAGTTGATTATCAGACCATTAGTAAAAGATAAAGAAAAGAAATTTCGAGAAGAGGGCCAGAAAGTGATTGATGTCAAATTAGGAAAGAAAGAGAAAAAAGTTTATACTTGGGTTGATTGGGTTTTTGCTTTCTTTAAAAACTTATTAGTAGCAGTGGCAATTCCTCCTGTTTGGCCGGGCGAGGAAACAACTTCAACAACTTCAGTTTCTATTTCAGTTTCTTCAATTGATAAAGAGATTATTGAAGCAGTCAATAGTAAAATTTCCCAACTTGCTTTTGAAAGCGGCATCAGACTGTGCTATTTTGCTCCGCGAGAGATTTACAATGAAGTGAGTATTGCTTCTTTTTATGCTTATTTAAAACAATTCAGTCTTAAAAATTTGAATAGTTTTACAATAAATGAAGAAACAACCACTAAAGTTAAGGGTTGGTTTTTAAAAAATCGTAAACTTTTTCTAAAAAAGTATCATTTATTTAATAGTTTAAAGAATAAAAAACTTCCTCAAAAGGCAATGGTTTTAAGTTCCAAGGAATTGGCAACTATTTATCATTTTCCACTTTTAAAAGTTAAGTCGCCGGCCTTGGTGCGGGGAGTTTTTAGAAAAAGCGAACCACCATTTAACCTCCCAAAGTAAATATGAACGACATTACTTATATTGGCATCACAAATTTTAGAAATAAGTTTGAGCATTTCGGAATTAAAACCGATGACCGGCGTCGGCACTTTTATCTTATTGGAAAAACTGGAGTTGGCAAGACAACAATGCTTGAAAATATGATTATTCAGGATATTTTAAATGGCAAAGGAGTGGGAGTGATCGACCCTCATGGCGAATTGGTTTATAGAATTCTCCATTTTGTCCCTAAAGAAAGAATTAAGGATGTTTTCTATTTTAATCCAGCAGATATTAGTTGGCCAATTGCTTTTAATGTCATAGAAGAGGTGCCAAAAGAATGGCGGCATTTAGTGGTTGCGGGACTAATGGGAGTCTTTAAAAAAATTTGGCCAGATGTCTGGTCAGCAAGAATGGAATATATCTTAAATAACTCTTTATTGGCGCTGCTAGAATATCCAAATTCAACTCTCTTGGGCATTAATCGGCTGTTGGTTGATGCTGATTACCGAAAGGCGGTAATAGATAAAGTAACTGACCCGGTGATTAAGGCTTTTTGGGAAAAAGAATTTGCTAGTTATAATCAGCGTTATGCTTCAGAGGCAGTTGCTCCCATTCAAAATAAAATCGGTCAATTTATTTCCAATCCTTTAATTAGAAATATCATTGGACAGAAAGAATCTAAATTAGATTTCAGAGAAATAATGGATAACAAAAAAATATTTTTGGCAAATTTATCAAAAGGACTAATAGGAGAAGATAATTCAGATTTATTAGGCGCTTTAATAATTACCAAACTCCAGTTGGCAGCAATGTCGCGGGTGGAGGTAAAAGAAGAAGAAAGGCCAGATTTTTATCTTTATGTTGATGAATTTCAAAATTTTTCCACCGAATCGTTTGCCAATATTTTTGCTGAAGCAAGAAAATACCGTCTTAATCTAATTTTAGCCCATCAGTATATTAATCAGTTAACCGACGTGGTAAAAGATGCTATTTTTGGTAATATTGGAACTTTAGTTAGTTTTCGAATTGGACCTGAGGATGCCGAAATTTTGGAGAAATACTTTTTGCCAGAATTTAGCAAAGAAGATTTAATCAATCTACCTAATTATCATTTTTATATCAAATTAATGATTGATGGCACCCTCTCAAAAGCATTTTCCGCTATCAATATTCCTCCACAAAATTTGCCAGTAGTTTCCTATATTCAAGATATTATAGATTACTCTCGGCAGATGTATAGCCGACCAGTTGAAGAAGTAGAAAAAGAAATTTCTTATTGGGAATTATTGGATTTTGGACCGGAGAAAGTTTCTTTCACAAAACCTCCATTTTCCAGAAAATCGTCTGAGGGGTGGGAAACTGTTTGTAGTCGTTGTGGAAAAAGAATAATCGTTCCCTTTAGGCCTTCGCCAGCAAGACCAGTTTATTGCGAAAATTGCCTGAAAGAAACAAAACAAAATCCTAGAGACAAACTTTCTTTGAAAAATTTATCTCAGTCAGAAGTAATTAAAGCCCCACCAAGACCAACGACTTTTAAAGAAGAAAAGAAAAAAGAAATTCCTGAAGAGAAAAAAGGTAAAATTACCCAGATTTTGAAAAATATTTTTGGCCAGTAGTTTTTAGGGTTTGTTCTTGCTATAATATTGATATTTTAGTATGGACAAAAATTTAATAATCAAAAAGCAAACGGAAGAAATTAAAAAATTAAAGAAAGAAAAAACTGAATTAAAAAAACTTGTTTATCTTGATTTTTTGACAAAACTCTATAATCGGCGAGGATTAATTGAGTTGAGTGAAATTTATTTTGAATCGGTTAAAAACAGCAAGAAAAAGCAACGAAAAAATGAAATTCACTTTTTGAGCATTATTTTTTTAGATATTGATGATTTTAAAAAAATAAATGATAGATATGGCCATCATAAAGGAGATAAAGTTCTAAAAAGTTTTGCAAAATTTCTAAAGAAAAATTTTCGAAAAACAGATATTATTAGTCGCTGGGGTGGAGAAGAATTCGTGATTTTATTAATTGATACTCCCTATCAATTAGCGAAAAAAATAGCCGCTAAAACTTTGAAAAAGATAGAAAATTCTGTTTTTGGTGGCTTTAAAATTACCTGTAGTGCAGGAGTGGTAAGTTATCATCATGAAAAAAAATTAGAGGAGTTAATTGATAAAGGAGATAAATTAATGTATCAGGCTAAGAGAAAAGGTAAAAATCAACTAGTCTCAGAATAATTAATATGCTTTCTCCTTTGGAAGAAATTAAAAATAAATTAGATATCGTTGAAGTTATTAGTCATTATGTAAAACTTCAAAAAGCCGGGGCTAATTATAAGGCGCTTTGTCCTTTTCATAAAGAAAAAACTCCTTCTTTTTATGTTTCTCCCTCAAGGCAAATCTGGCATTGTTTTGGCTGCGGGGCTGGAGGGGATATAGTTGGTTTCGTGATGAAAATAGAAAATTTAGAGTTTAAAGATGCTTTAAAATTATTGGCTGAGAAAGCTGGAGTAAAATTAACTTTTGAAAATCCAGAGATTGTTTCAAAAAAACAAAGATTAAAAGAAATCTATCGTGAAGCAACAGATTATCTTCATAACAATTTATTAAAAAATCAAAAGGTTTTGAACTATTTATTTGAAAGAGGTTTAAGTTTGGAAACGATTAAAGAATTTAAATTAGGTTTTGCTTTGGATGAATGGCGAGATTTAACAAATTATTTAATTAAGAAGGGTTTCAAGAGTTATGAAATTCTTCAGTCAGGATTAGCGATTTCAAAAAAAGAAATAAAAGATATTTCAGAGGCGGCAAGCAAAGAGATATTTAAAATTCAACCGCAAGATATTTATGACCGCTTTCGCTCAAGAATTATTTTTCCAATTGAAGAGGCAGCTGGCGATGTCATTGCTTATACAGCAAGAATATTTGATATTGATAAAGGAGAGCCGCTTAAAACAATTAGAAATGTGGAAGAAGTTGGAAAATATATAAATTCTCCCCAGACTTTAATTTATGATAAAAGCCGGACTCTTTTTGGTTTATCTAAGAGCAAAAAGTATCTATCTTTAGAAGGAAAAACAGTTTTAGTGGAGGGGACAATGGATTTTTTGGCTGGCTGGCAAAAAGGAATTAAAAATATTGTCGCTACCTGCGGCACCTCTTTAACTCCATTTCATTTGGATATCTTGAAAAAGTATAATAAGAATCTGATTTTATCTTTTGATATGGATGAAGCAGGAAGAAAAGCAAGCGAAAGGGCAATTGATTTAAGTTTAGAAAAAGAATTTGAAGTGAAAATTTTAAAATTACCCCAAGGAAAGGATTTAGCGGAATATTTAAAAGAGATTAAAAATTCAGAAGAAGCAAAACAGTTAGTTCAAAATAGCCAGCCAATAATGGAATTTTATTTTGAAAGAGCATTAAGTTTGGGAGATAAAAATAATTTAGAAGGAAAAAAAATCATAGTTTCCTATTTCTTACCCCAATTGAAAAAAATCAAGAATGCTTTAGATAGGGCTTATTGGATAGAAAAAACTGCTGAAGTTTTGAATTTAAGTTCACAAACAATAGAGGATGAATTAAATAAAATTTCTTCTGATAGCTTCAAAAAACAAATAATTGATGAAAATGAGACAATTATTAATTCCTTATCATCGTTAGGAATGGCTGATAGAAAAACGATTATTGCCGAAAGGCTTTTGTCTTTCTGGGTTAAATATCCCGAGTTAAAAGAGAAGTTCATTAATTTTATCCAATTTTTTCCTCCTCAATATCAAGAATTAATTAAAGTTTTAAAGAATGCTCAGGGAGCCGAAGATTGGCAGCAGAAAGAATTAAGCGAAGGGGTTTTAAATCTGATAAAAATTTTATCTTTAAGGGCTGACTACGAAGAAGATTTATTGGCTCAATATAAAGTTTCGAAAGAAATAGAAATAGAAAAGGGATTGAAGGAATTGAAAAAGGAAGTGATAAAAGAGAAATTGAATCAATTGGAAAAAGAAATTTCAGAGGCGGAACAGTCTTTAAATAAGGAAAAGTTAAATAATTTAATGGAGGAATTTAAAAATTTTTCTAAGGAGTTGTCGAGGTAAAAATTAATTAATGTTATTTTACAACTTCAAAACTATGAAAAAGAAAAAAAATAAAAACAAAAACAAAAAAATTGTTTTAAAAAGAAAACAAAAAGAAAAGAAGAAAAAAAACGAGAAAATAAAGAAAATAAAAAGAGAGACAAAAATAAAGAAAAGAAGAAAAACAAAAAAAGACGAACTGACTAAGAAAATCAATGAAATTATTTCAAGAGGTAAGTCGCGAGGCTTTGTCACCCAAGATGAAATTTTAAAATATTTTCCCAAGATAGAAACAGATATAAAACTTCTAGAAACCATTTACGATAAATTGGCAGAATTAAATATTGATGTGGTAGAAAGCGGAGACCTATTAACTGCTGGCCAAGAAGTTTCCAAAAAAGAATTGGAAGAAGCCTTGAATTTTGAAAATATTACCACTTTGCCAGATAATGTTCAGGCCTATCTAAGAGAAATAGGAAAAATTCCGCTTTTAACCCCAGAAGAAGAAAGAGAATTAGCCAAAAGGGTGGCCGAAGGAGATGAGCAGGCGAGGCAAAAAATGATTGAGGCTAATTTACGTTTGGTAGTTTCAATTGCTAAACGTTATGTCAATCGCAGCAGTAATTTAAATTTATTGGATTTGATTCAGGAAGGAAACATTGGCCTTTCAAGGGCAGTTGATAAATTTAATGTTAAAAAGGGCTTTAAATTTTCAACTTATGCCACTTGGTGGATAAGACAAGCAATCACTAGAGCTTTGGCTGACCAAGGAAGAACAATTAGAATTCCAGTTCATATGGTAGAAACTATCTCTAAATATTTAAAAGTCAGAAAAAGTTTAGCCCAGACATTAGGAAGGGACCCATTGCCAGAGGAAATAGCCTTGGAAAGTGGAAAAAGTTTAGATGAAATTTTATATTTAATGAAAATCTCTCAAGATACTTCTTCTTTAAACCAGCCGGTTGGCGATGAAGAAGAGGGAAGCGAAGTTGGCGATTTTGTGCCTGATAATAAAAGTATTTCTCCGGAAAAATATGCCTCTCTTGAACTTTTGAGAGACGAATTAAAAGAACTGATGAGCGGTTTAACTGAAAGAGAACAGAAAATTATTGAAATGCGTTTTGGACTTAAAGATGGAATTAGTCACACTTTAGAAGAAGTAGGAAAAGCCTTTAATGTCACAAGAGAAAGAATTAGACAAATCGAAGCAAAGACATTGGAGAAATTAAAAGACCTGGAAAAAGCAAAAAAACTGAAAGAATTTTTAGAATAGATGAAAAAGTTTTTAGAATTGATAAAAAGAAATCAAATTTTGCGCAAAGGCATCGCTTTTTTTGCCGCCCTTTGTTATGGTTTTCCCTCAAGAAAATTAGTTATTTTTGGTATTACAGGCACTAATGGCAAAACTACTACTTCTTATTTTTTAAAAAATATTTTGAATAAAGCGGGGCTAAAAACAGGGTTGATAGGCACTTCTGGATATTGGTTAGATGAAAAAACTAAAATAGAACCTTCAGCAATTGGGACAATGCCAGTAACCACCCCAGACCCATTTTATTTACAGTCTCTTTTAAAAAAGATGGTTCAGAAGGGAACCAAATATGTAGTAATGGAGGTTAGTTCTTTCGGTTTAAGAGATTTTAGGGTTTTTGGTATAAATTTTAAAGGTGCAATTTTAACCAATATTTCTTTATGTCATCACATTTCTGAACATAAAACCTTTGAGAATTATCTTGAAGCAAAAAAAATATTATTTAAGTCCCTGAAAAGAGAGTCGCTGGCAATTCTTCCAAAAGAAAGTGAATACTTTTCTGAATTTAAAAAAATAACTAATGCCAAGGTAATTAGTTATGGTTTCGACCCCTCAAGCGATGTCTGCGGAGAGATAATTAAAGAGAACCTTAAAGAGACAGTTTTTAAAGTAAAAAAGGATAATCTAGAATTTGAAGTTTCGCTTTCTGAAAATGGAGGAAGATACAATGTTTTTAATGCTTTAGCTGCTATTGCTTTAGCTTTAGAGCTAAAAATTGATTATAATAAAATAAAAGAAGGAATTGAAACTTGTCCGAAACTTGAAGGAAGATTTGAAATTTTTAAAGGAAAAGAGGTTACTGTTATTGTTGATAAAGCAAATACGCCAGCGGCATTTGAAGAAGTGTATAAAAGAGTTAAAAGTTTAAATCCAAAAAGAATTATCGGCGTTTACGGAAATTTTTTTGAATTTCCTCTAACTATCCGTGAAAAATTGGCAGAGTTTGCTACAAATAATTTTGATTTAACAATTATTACGGTTGACGATTCCTCTCGCTATTCACCCTTAGATGGAATTAACGATTTTTTAAATTATGTAGTTTCAAAAGTTAACCCGGAAAAATATTTGGCAATCGAAGATAGAAAAGAAGCAATCAGAGAAGCCATAAAACGGGCGGATAAAGGAGATATTATTTTAGTTTTAGGCAGAGGAGATGAAAAGTTAATGAACCTAAAAGGTAAGATTACTGAATTTGATGACCGAAAAATAGTAAAAGAACTGTTGCAAAATAAAAGATAAAAAATAAAAAATTAAAAAGAGGAGAAATTTTCGATTTTTAATTTGTGTTTTTAATCTTTTATTTATTATTTTTATGTTGGATTCTAATTTTTTGCGCAAAACTTTCTTGGAGTTTTTTGAAAAAAAAGGACACAAAATTGTCCCTTCTTCTTCTCTTATTCCGGAAAATGATTCTTCAGTTTTATTTACAACTGCGGGAATGCAGCAGTTTAAATTTTATTATTCTAATGTTTTAGACCCTTTTAAAGACACTCATTTTAATTTGGGCGAACCATTAAATAGTCTGAATGTCAGCACTTGTCAAAAATGTTTTAGAACTTCTGATATCGATTCTGTTGGCGATGAGAGACATCTGACTTTTTTTGAAATGCTTGGCAATTTTTCTTTCGGCGGTTATTTTAAAGAAGAAGCCATAAATTATGCTTGGGAGTTTGTAAGAGATGTTTTAAGAATAGAAAAAGAAAGAATTAAGATTTCAATTTTTAGAGGAGACAAAGACTTGCCGCTGGACGAGGAATCGCTTAAAACTTGGCAGAGATTAAAAATAACTGACCGACAACTTATTTATGGCAACAAAGAAGACAATTTTTGGGGGCCAACAGGAAGTGAGGGGCCTTGCGGGCCTACTACCGAGATTTATGTTGATGGAATAGAAATCTGGAATTTGGTTTTTAATGAATTTTATCAAAAAACTGACAAAAGTTTGGAGCCGCTCAAAACAAAAGGGGTGGATACGGGAATGGGACTTGAGCGTTTGGCCTTAGTCGTCCAATATCCAAAGACAAAAGAAAAGACTATTTTTGAAACCGATTTGTTTTTAGAGTTAAAAACCGAATTAGAAAAGTCTATAAAAGTCAGAGAAGAAAAAAGTATCAGAATTATTCTTGACCATTTTCGGGCGATAACTTTTTTGGCTGCTAGTGGTGTTGTTCCTTCAAATGTTGATAGAGGATATATCTTAAGAAGACTAATTAGAAGAATTATTAGATTGTCTTTGAAATTAGAGTTAGATGAAAAATGGTATAAGGTAGCATTAAGATTAATTGCTTTTAAATATGGTAATTTTTATCCAGAGGTTTTAAATACCGAAAAGATTTTTGAGATTTTTTCTTCTGAAAAAGAAAAATTTGAGTCAACTCTTCAGAAAGGATTAAAAGAATGGCAGAAAATACTAAAAGAATTAAAAAACAACAATAAGAAGGAAATTGACGGCAAAATAGGTTTTTATCTTTACGAGAGTTTTGGTTTCCCTTTGGAAATCTTAGAAGAAATGGCACAGGAAGAAGACTTAACAGTGAGTAAAAAAGAATTTGAAGAGGAATTTCTAAAACATAAAGAAATTTCAAGAAAAGGGCAACAAAAGAAATTTGGCGGCCATGGCCTTAAAACAGGCTTAATTAGTGACGAAGAATCTCTTAAAGTTGTAAAGGGGCATACGGCTACCCATCTTTTACTTCAGGCTTTAAGAAGCATATTAGAGCCAGGAATTCAACAGCGCGGTTCTGATATAAACAGTGAAAGACTACGTTTAGATTTTAATTTTTTCAGAAAACTTAGCGAGGAAGAAATTAAAAAGGTGGAAGATTTAGTCAACCAAAAAATACAAGCGGGATTAAAAGTTGAGTTTTATCAGACAACCTTTAAAGAGGCAACTGAAAGCGGAGCCCAGGGGGTTTTTGAGGGGCGTTATCCGGAGAAAGTAACGGTTTATGAAATAAAAGATGAAAAAACCGGTGATATTTTTTCGAAAGAAATCTGCGCTGGTCCTCATGTTAAAAACACAAGGGAAATTGGAAAATTTAGAATTTTAAAAGAAGAAGGAATTGCCAAAGGAATTAGGAGAATTAAGGCAACTATAAACTAAAAATTTGTCAGACCCCATATAAATTTGTTATTATTTATATAATATGGCAGAAGAATACAGAAAACAAAAAAGAAAAGTAATAGATATCAAGTCGCCCCATCTGGCCAAAAAAAGGGAAGAAGTTCCTTATCTTAAAAAAGAAACTAAAGAAAAAGAATTTGAAGAGGAAGAATTAAAAATTAATGTTTTAAAAGAGAAACCAAAGAAATCAAAAGAAGAAGAAGAAGAAGAAATTCCTGCATCAAAAAAAAGAGTTTTTGAAGAGGAATTATATTTTGAAGAGCCAGAATATGTTTTTAGACAAAAACCTTCTTTTAGATTGCCTTTTAAAAAGTCAACCCTTTTTACTATTTTAGGAATAGTTGCTTTGGGTTTTCTTTTCTTCTATCTAAGTTTTGTGGTTTTAGCAAAAGCAGAAATTAATATAATCACCAAAAAAATAGAGACACCTTTTTCTTCTAAGATTATTTTTGATAGTAATATTTCTTCTATAGATTATGAAAAAGGAATTATTCCGGCAAACCTTTTTGTCTTTAAAGAAAGTGCTAGCAAAGATTTTAATTCTACTGGCAAAGGAAAAGACGAAAGAAAAGCAACCGGCGTGGTGACTTTAATTAATAATTATTCTACTTCTCCTCAAGTTTTAGTAGCCACAACCAGATTATCTACTCCAGACGGGAAAATATTCCGGCTTGATTCGAGAACAGTAATTCCGGCTGCGACTACCGAAAATGGCAAATTAGTCCCTTCTTCTATAGATGTAAAAGTAACCGCTGACCAGCCAGGCCCTGAATATAATATTGGTCCTTGTCAGTTACCTGATTGTAAGTTTACGATTGTTGGTTTTAAAGGGACGGCAAAATATGAAGGATTTTATGGAATTTCCAAAAATCCAATGACTGGTGGAGCCTCATCAGCAATGCCGATGGTGACTGCTGAAGATATTAGACAAGCAGAAGAGTCTATTTTGAAGGAAGTGAGTGGAGCAATTAATAAAGCGATAGAAGATAAATTACCGAAAAATCTGAAATTAATTCCCGAAGGAAAAAGTGGCTTAAAAATTACCAGTTTGAAGACTGATGCCGAGGTGGGAGATTTTAGACAAACCTTTACTTTAACTGCCGAAGGAGAAATAAAGGTTTTAGCCTTTAAAGAAGAAGATATTTATTCTTATATCCAAAAACAGTTAGAAAAAAATAAAGATGAAAAATATATTTTTTATAAAAATCCCCAATATAATCTTCAATTTGTTAAAGCAGATTTTACTCAAGGAAAACTAGAAGTTAATTTAGAAGCAAAACAAATTCTAAGATTTAATTTAAACGAGGAAGAATTAAAAAAACAAATTTTAGGTAGAAGCCAGAAAGAAATCCTTGACAGTTTTAAAGATAGCGAAGGAATTGCCGAGATAACAATAAAGTTAAAACCCTATTGGCTAGCGAAAATTCCTAAAAATTCCTCAAAAGTTAAACTTTCTATTGACTAATAATAGTTTTTTTGTTAAACTTAATCATTTATGACAAAAGTAAGGCCAGTTAAGGAAGAAGGAATTGTGACAGAAAGTTTGCGAAATGCTGTTTTTAGAGTAACCATGAATAGTGATAAAAGAGAAGTTCTTGCCCATATTGCAGGCAAATTACGTTTAAATCGAATAAAAATTCTCCCGGGCGATAAAGTAATTGTGGAAATATCTCCCTATGACCCTAAAAGGGGGCGTATTCTTTATCGATTGTAAAATAACATGAAAGTTCAAGCATCAGTGAAAAAAATGTGTCGAAAGTGTAAAATTGTAAGGCGCAAAAAACGCCTTTATGTTATTTGTTCTAATCCTAAACATAAGCAACGTCAAGGTTAACTATTATGAGATTTTTAGGAGTGAATATTCCGGATAATAAACAAATTTGGGCTTCCCTTACTTATATTTATGGCATCGGGCCTTCCCTTTCAAAGGATATTTTAAAGGAGGCAAAGATAAAAGAAACCAAACGGGCGAAAGATTTATCAGCCCAAGAATTCAATTTGATAAAAGAAATTATTGAGAAAAGAAAAATAAAAATAGAGGGAGATTTAAGAAGGGAAATAAAGGCAAATATAAAAAGATTGATAGACATTGGCAGTTATAGAGGAAGCCGTCATATTAAGCATTTACCAGTTAGAGGTCAGCGAACTAAAACTAATTCTCGAACTGTGAAAGGTAATGTGAAAAAAACTGTTGGTTCTGGAAGAAGAAAAGCTCCGACGCCAACTTAATATTAAATAAAAAATAAAAAATAATAAATAATAAATAAAAAATAAAAGATTAAAAACACAAATTAAAAATCAAAAACTTGTCTTCTTTTTATCTTTTATTTATTAATATAATTTTATGGGAAAAAAGAGAATTGTTACCAAGGGTGGTGAGGATACTAGTCAAATAGCAGAGAAAATAACTGCTGTGAGTCAGAAGGGGTTAGCTCATAAAACCTTGGAAAAAGGTCGAGTTTATATTCGGGCTTCTTATAATAATACTCAACTTATTTTTACTGATGAAAGCGGTAATGTAATTTGTTGGGCTTCAAGTGGTTCATTAGGTTTTAAAGGTCCTAAAAAAGCCACTCCTTATGCTGCTTCAAAAGTTGCAGAGATTCTAATGGAAAAAATTTCAAAATTAGGAGTAAAATCCGTTGACGTGTATATTGAAGGAGTTGGCGGTGGAAGACAGTCTGCTCTTTATACTTTAGCAACGAAGGGTTTGAATATTGAAATGATAAAAGATATTACTCCTGTACCCCATAATGGTCCAAAGCCTGTAAATCTGAGAAGAGTTTAATTTTTTCAAAGTATGAAATCAAATTGTAAAAAGTGTCGCATTGCCGGTGAAAAATTATTTTTAAAAGGAGATAAATGTTTTTCTCCTTCTTGTCCCTTATTAAAAAAGAAAGAAAAAAGAGTTAGAGGACAGAAAGTTTCTTCTTTTAAAAAACAAATTATAGAGAAAAGAAAAATTAAAATTTATTATGGTTTGAGCGAAAGACAACTTCGACGCTTTTATGAACTTGCTTTAAAAAAGAAAGAATCCACGCCAGAAGCATTAGCCCAACTACTTGAGAGTCGATTAGACAGTGTAATTTTTAGATTAGGATTTGCTAATTCAAAAAAAGCAGCGAGGCAATTAGTAAGTTATGGTCATTTTCTCTTAAATAATAGACGTTGTGATATTCCTTCTAGAATTGTGAAGCCAAATGACGTAATTTCTATTCGCCAACGTTCTTTAAAATCAAAAGTTTTTGAAGAGGTAAGAGAAAAAATTAAAAAAATTACTCCCCCCTCTTATTTAGAATTAGATAAAGAAAAATTAATTGCGAAGTTAATTAAAACACCGGATGTAAATGAATTAAATCTTCCTTTTGATTTCAAAATTATAATAGAAGCATACGCCTAGAATGATGAATTAAGAATCAAAAATTAAGAAGAAAATTTTTCATTTTAAATATTTTTTAAAATTATAAAATTAAAACATAAAATTAAAAATTTATTATCTTTTGATATGTTTCAACTTTTTTCTAACTTTAAAGTAGATGAACAAAATAGATTTTTTGGCAAGTTTGAAATTGAGGGTCTTTATCCTGGTTACGGGATAACTTTAGGCAATGCTTTACGAAGAGTTTTACTTTCTTCAATTGAAGGAGCGGCCGTCACTTCATTTAAAATAGGGGGCGTCCCTCACGAATTTTCTACTCTTGAAGGGGTACAGGAGACCGTAGTAGATATTATGCTTAATTTAAAGCAATTGAGAGTAAAACTTTTCGATGGACAACCTCAAACTTTAAAACTAAATGTTAAAGGAGAGAAAGAAGTCACTGCTAAAGATTTTGAAGCAAACCCGATGGCAGAAATTTTGAATCCTGAATTAAAAATTGCTACTTTGACAGATAAAAAAGCGCAATTGGAATTAGAAGCAACTGTTGAGAAAGGCTTGGGTTATTCTGAAGTGGAAGATAGAAAGAAAGAAGAATTACCTATCGGCACCATTGCCCTTGATGCGATTTTCTCCCCAATAAGGAGAGTAAATTTTTGGGTGGAGGATATGAGAGTTGGAGAAAGGACTGATTATAATCGTTTATATCTTGAAATTGAAACTGATGGCTCTCTTACTCCTCAGGAGGCCCTTATTAAAGCTGCTACTATTTTAGAAGAACATTTTTCTTTATTAAAAGAAAAAGCAAGTTTTAGTTTGCCTCAAGAAAAAGGTGAAAAAGGAGAGGTTTTTATTATGAAAACAAAAATAAGGGAGCCAAAAGATATTTCAATAGACGAATTAAATCTTTCAAGCCGAACAAAGAATGCTCTGCTTAATAACGGAATTAAAACTTTAGCCGGCTTATTGCGTTATAAAGAAGAAACTTTATATAAATTAGATGGATTGGGAGAAAAGGCAGTGGAAGAAATCAAGAAGGTTCTGAAAAATTTAACTTATACCTTGAAAGAATAAATATCTATGAAACATTTGAAGAAAGGAAGAAAAATTCACCGAGAAAGAGATCAAAGAAAAGCGTTAATTAAAAGTTTAGCGACTAATTTGATTTTGAAAGAAAAAATTTCTACGACTTCAGCAAAAGCAAAAGAAACTCAGAAAAAAATAGAAAGATTAGTTACAATTGCAAAAAAACAAAATCTTAGTGCTTTCCGAAAACTTAAAGAGGAATTGCCGCTTAAAGCCGCAAAAAAATTATATTATCAGATTGCTCCAATGTATTTGGAAAGAAAAGGCGGCTATACGAGAATTATTAAGACTTCTGAAAGAAAAATAAAAGATGCTTCTCCCTTGGTAATTTTAGAATTTGTTAAATAAAAATTTTATGGCAGTAACAGAGAAAAAAAATAAAGAAAACAAACCAAAACCTATAATTTTAGACGCGAAAAATCAGTCTTTAGGTAGAGTCGCCACTTTAACTTCTTATTATTTGCAAGATAAGCATAGGCCGGATTATGCTCCGAATAAAACGGGTCAAACAGTGGTGATTGTAAAAAATTTAAAAGATATTACTTTTAAGGGGACAAAAATGAAAGTTAAAAAGTATTTTAAACATACTGGCTATTTGGGTCATTTAAAGGAGGAAAAATTAGAGTCTTTATGGAATAAAAATCCAAAAGAAGTTTTAAGAATGGCAGTAAAAGGAATGCTACCAAAAAATAAATTAAGAGATAAAAGACTTAAAAGATTACAAATTGAAGATTAAATCAAAACCTATGGCAGAAACCAAAAAAAAGACAACTGAGAAAGTGGTTAAAGAAAAAACAACGCCGTCAAAATATATTCAAGCAATTGGCAGAAGAAAAGAGGCGATTGCAACTGTAAGGCTTTCAAAAGATAAGCCACAAATAATTATAAATGATAAAAATCTTGATGACTACTTTCCAGTTAAATCATTACAAAATAAAATTTTAGAACCATTTTCAAAAGCAAAAGTTGAAAATAAATTTCTTATTACGGTAAAAGTTAGGGGTGGAGGACTAACTGGTCAAGCGGAGGCAATTAGATTAGGGATTAGCCGGGCATTAATAAAATTAGATAATACTTTAAAGCCAACTTTAAAAAAATATAAACTTTTAACAAGAGATAGCAGGGTAGTGGAAAGGAAAAAGTATGGATTAAAAAAAGCAAGAAAGAGACCTCAGTGGGCGAAAAGATAAAAAGGCTTGCCCGCCCAAGTTTCGAAGAAATTTGGGCGGGCGATTTTTATTTTCCTTTAATATGATATTTCGTTTATTCCTTCGTTAGTGACAAAGAAGATTCTTTTTAAAATTTTGTCAAAAAAGACAGTATCTGGTAAAACATTTTCGGCTATTGAAATAAATTTTTCATTTTCTAAATCATAAACTTTTAAGTTATCATCTTTTACAATTAACCAATAATTTTCTTTTAGAAATTGAATTGGCTTTATAAAAGATTCTATTAGTTTTGTGGTTTTATCTGTAAGATTATAAATAGTCCACTCTTTTTCTTTATCTTTTGATTGAAAGACAATTATATCCATATTGATAAAATCTGATTCCCCGGCATTTTCAGAAATATTGACCGGCAGATTAGAGTCTGCTGCTTCTAAATAGTATAATTTGCCCTCGCTGGTAATAATTAAAAAATGTTCTTGTTCTATATCTTTTCTAATTTTGGCTTTTTCTAAATTTTTTGTCTCAAAACTAAAGAGAGAAAGAGTGGTGCTTACAAAAGGAGGATTAAGATTTATTTTTGTCAGAAGACCGCTTTTATCCAAAAAATAAAGATTATTTGCATTATTGATAAACTCTGAACTTTCTCCTTCATAAATTAAAGATAAGGTATTAGCTAAAGAATCATAAAGAAAGATTGCATCTTTAGTCTGAATAATAATTTTGTTTTCTTCATTGTCAGTAAATGCTGCTTTTTTGATTTCTTTCGACAGTTTTGAATTTATTTCCTTTAGTTGCTGTTCAAAGATAGTATTTAAAGATTGGCTGACAATATTTAAATCGCGCAACAAACTTTTTAAAGGCAAAATTATCTGCCAGCTATTGGATTTAATTTCAGTTAATATTTTTTTTGAAACAAAATTAATTTCTAGAGGTAAAACGGGAGAAGTGAAAATTTCTTCGGTTTTTTTAGTTTCTCTATCAAAAATTTCCCATAAATAAATTATCTTTGCATTTTTGTCTTTTATTTTTTGAAGGTAGAGAATACGGTTATTATCTTTTGAAAAATAGATGTTTACAATATCTGGTTTTTCAACTAATAATTTTTTTGGCCAGTTTAGGGGCAAGAGATAAATATCATCTACAATAGTTTCTTGATTTAACTGGATTGTAATTTTCTGTTCATAGGGTAGGTAGCCGTTTAAAAAACAATTTATTAAATATTCGCCTGGTTTTAATTTAATATTTAAATTACCATTTAAAGGAGAATAAATTTTTTCGTTTATTTTAATTTGAGCAGTTGAAGGGTAGACTTTTAATTTTAAACTGCCAAGAGAAAGATTGCTATTTTTGTAATTTACAAAAAGAAAAACACCCCCAATGGCAAGGGCTAAAACAAGGATGATTAGAAGAATGGTTTTCTTTGTCATAAAAAATATAATTGTTTCTATTATACCATATAACGCGAAAATTTGAGAAAAAAAGAAAAATATTATAAAATATAATTATAACTTATGAGTCTTAATTATAGTAAAATTCTAATTACTCTTACCATTGTTTTGCTTATTTTTGGTCTTTTGACTCTTTTTAGCGCTTCTGTAGTAGTTGCTCAGCAGGATTATGGTGATGCTTTTTATTTTGTAAAAAGGCAAATAATCCAAGGAGTTATTTTGGGAGGAGTAGTTGCTTTTTTGGCTTCAAGACTTCCTTTAAGTTTTTGGCAAAAATTAGCCCCTTTGCTTTTAATTTTTAATGTTATTTTAGTGGCTTTGTGTTTTGTTCCGCCGTTTAAAGTTGCAAATGCCCCTGCCCTACGTTGGCTCAAAATAGGACCAATTAGTTTCCAGCCATCTGAATTTTTAAAAATTACTTATCCTGCTTTTTTAGCGGCAATTTTATGTCGTTCTAACCCAAAAGAAAGAAAAAAAGTGTTTGGCAAACCTTTTTTGACTTTTCTTTTTTCTTTTGGTTTAATAAGCGGTTTAATGTTCATTCAGCCCTCAACCGGTACGGTTTTGATTATTGGTTTAGCGAGTTTGGCAATTTATTTTACCAGCGGTTTGAGTTTAAAACAAATTATAGTTTTAATAATAATAACAATTATTGTTGGCAGTTATTTATTTAAAGTAAGTCCTTATCGACTTCAAAGAATTATTTCATTTAAAGAAGGAGAGGAGGATCCCTTAAAAAGTGGTTATCATATTGAACAGTCTTTGATTGGAATTGGTTCAGGGGGAATTTTCGGTTTGGGTTTCTTAAAATCAGTTCAAAAGTTTTTTTATCTGCCAGAGAGTCACACTGATTCCATTTTCTCTGTAATATCTGAAGAATTTGGTTTCATTGGCTCAATAATTTTGATTGTTCTTTATCTTTCTTTGATTTTAGTAGGTTTAAAAATCGCTAGCAAATCTATAAATAATTTCAATAAATTTTTTGCTATTGGTTTAATTTCCCATATCGGTTTTCAAACTTTTATTAACATTGCAGTGATGACAAAAATAATTCCTGCGACTGGTGTTCCTTTGCCTTTTATAAGTTATGGCAGTTCTTCGCTTATTACTAGTTTGGTAAGTATTGGCATTCTGTCAAAAATTGCCTCAGGGGAAGTGTATAATTAAAATTTATGATCAAATCTAATTCAACTTTAAAAATAGTTCTAACTGGTGGCGGGAGCGGTGGCCATACTTTTCCGTTAATAGCAGTTTTAAGAGAGTTGAAAAAAATAAAAGAGGAAAATAATCTACCTTTGGAATTTATTTATCTTGGGCCAAATGATTTTACTTTGGAATATATAAAAAAAGAAGGAATTGAAGTTAAAACAATAATTACCGGTAAATTCCGACGTTCTTTTAGCCCGATAGACATTTTAAATAACATCTTAGATATTTTTAAAATCATCTTTGGTTTATTTCAAACATTTGTTTATCTTTTTTTAATAATGCCAGACATAGTTTTTGCCAAAGGCGGCTATGGTTCTTTTCCAGTAATTTTCATCAGTACTCTGTTTTTTATTCCTTTTTACCTTCATGAAAGCGACAGCCAGCCTGGTTTAACTAATCATTTAATGGCTCGATTTGCGAAATTAGTTTTTATTAGTTTTGAAAGTAGCGCTAAAATTTTCCCTCCCTCAAAAACTAAATTAGTAGGTAATCCAGTACGAGAAGAACTTTTCTACGAAGAGGAAGAAGTTGATAAAGTATCATTAAAGAGATCTTTAGGATTAAGTGAAGAATATCCTTTAATTGCTGTTTTGGGCGGTTCTTTAGGAGCTCAGCATATCAATGATTTAATTTTGGATTCTTTACCTCAATTGATAGAAGAAACAGAAATAATTCATCAAACTGGAACTACGGATTTTGAAAGAGTTTTAAGAGAATCAGAAATTGTCTTCAAGGAAATTATTGGTTCAGAAGAACGAAAAACATTTTACCATCCGGTTCCATTCATTGAGGAAACGATAATGGGTAAAGAAATGTTTAATTTGAAAGATATCTATTTTCTTTCGGATTTGATAGTAGCGAGAGCCGGAAGTGGCTTAATCTTTGAGATTGCTAGAAGCGGCAAGCCGGCAATTTTAATTCCTTTACCTTGGTCAACAAAAGAACATCAAATAAAAAATGCTTACGAGTATGCAAAAAATGGAGCAGCCATTGTTCTTGAAGAAAAAAATCTCCAGCCTAATATTTTTTCTGGTCTGATATTTCAGATTTTAAGAGACGAGAAAAAGAAACAAGAAATGAGTCAGGCAGCTTTAAATTTTGCTAAACCTCAGGCAGCGCAAATTATTGCTCAAGAATTAATTAACAGTCTTGCTTAAAGTTTAAGCCTCAATTATAAAATTAAAAATTATTTTTTAAAATGGATGACCCTCAATCAACTCAAGCGCTTTTTGGGCCGAGAGTAAGAATGGCGCCAAGTCCCACTGGTTATTTTCATATTGGTAGTGCCAGAACTGCTTTGTTTAATTTTCTCTTTGCCAGAAAAACTGGAGGGAAATTTATTTTAAGGATAGAAGATACTGATAAATCGCGTTCTAAAAAAGAATACGAAAAAAATATTTTAGATAGTTTAAGATGGCTGAAATTAGACTGGGATGAAGGACCTGAAAAGGAAGGAGAATTCGGTCCTTATCGTCAGAGCGAGAGATTAGATATTTATGAGAAATATCTTAAACAGTTGCTTGAGGAGGGTAAGGCCTACTATTGTTTTTGTTCTCCAGAAGAGTTGGAGATCCAGCGTCAGGAAATGATTACTCGGGGGATGGCGCCCCGTTATTCTGGCCGTTGTCGGGATTTACCAGAAGAAACTGTAAAAAAATACTTAAAAGAAGGGAAAAAAGCGGTTATTCGTTTAAAAATCCCCCCTCAAAAACTTAAGTTTCAGGACGTTATTAGGGGTGAAATTGAGGTAGATTTGTCTTTAATTGGCGATATTGTAATTGCTAAAAGTTTAAGAGAGCCCTTATATAATTTGAGTGCGACAATTGATGATTATTTAATGGAAATAACGCATGTAATTAGAGGAGAAGACCATATTTCTAATACCCCCAAGCAAATTATTCTGGCTGAGGCATTAGGCTTTCCTAGGCCTATTTATGCGCATTTGCCGATGATTTTAGGGCCGGATAGGTCTAAATTAAGTAAGCGTCATGGAGCAATGGCAGTGACAGATTATCGTCAATTGGGATATTTGCCTCAAGCATTAGTGAATTTTTTGGCTTTATTAGGCTGGCATCCTCAAGATGATAATGAAATTTTGAGTTTAGAAGAAATTATCGAAAAGTTTAGTTTAGAACGAGTTCAAAAAGGTGGAGCAATTTTCAACCTCAAAAAATTGGATTGGCTTAATAGCAGTTATCTAAGAAAGATGGATTTTGATGATATAATGTCTCAATTTATCGATTATGTGAAAAATTATTCCCCCTATTCTGATTTTTTAAAAAAATACGATGAATCGTATTTAAAAAAAGTGATAGAGATTGACCTACCAAGAATTACTAAATTTAGCGATGTTTTCACTCTTTTTGATTTTTTCTTTAAGGATAAATTGGACTACAAAAAAGAACTATTATTTTGGAAAGAAATGACTGAAACTGATTTAAGAAAAGCATTAGAGGATGCAGTTGAGATAGTGGAAAAAATTCCGAAAGAAGATTTTAATAAAATAAATCTTCAAATAAAGTTTTATGAATTTATAGACAAAGAGGGGGCTTATCAGGGAAATAGGGGACGCTTGCTTTGGCCGTTAAGAGCATCTTTGTCAGGCAAAGAAGTTTCTCCTGGGCCATTTGAAATAGCAGAAGTGTTAGGAAAAGAAGAAACTATTAAACGATTAAAACAAGCGCTAGATAAATTAGATAAAAAATAAAAAATGACAACGAAGCTTTTATCTTTTATCTTTTATCTTTTATTTTTTATTTTTAATTTTTTATTTAATTACTATGCTCGACAATAATTGCATTTTTTGTAAGATTATCGAGGGAGAAATTCCTTCGCAAAAATATTACGAAGACAATAATTTCTTGGCAATTTATGACATTAATCCCATTAGCGAGGGTCATTTAGTAATCTTCTCTAAAAATCATTATAAAAATATTTCCGAGATGCCAGAGGATGAATTTAAAAGAATCTGTTTAAAAGCGCGAGAATTAGCCGAAAAACAAATGAAAGAGATTAAAAGTGATGGCTATCACCTTTTAATTAACCAAGGAGAAGCGGCTCAGTCAGGAGTTCCACATCGGCCCCATATTCATATCATTCCCAGAAGATTTGGAGACGGAATTAAAATAGACCCGAGATAATAAATAAAAAATAAAAATAATAAATAAAATAAAATTATACAAAATAAAAAACTAAAAATTAAACTCTCGCGCGAGAAAAGAATCCATTTGATTGGCATTGGAGGAACGGGGATGACCGCTTTGGCTAATTTATTAATTGGTCAAGGATTTAAAATCAGCGGAAGCGATATTAAAGAGTCAAACAATACCAAATACCTTAAAGAAAAAGGAGTGAAAATTTTTATAGGGCACAAAGCCTCTAATATAAAAAACGCCCAGATTGTAGTTTATTCAAGTGCCATCAGAAAGAATAATCCTGAATTAGTTTTGGCAAAGAAAAAAAAGTTAAAAATTTTTAACCGATATCAGTATTTAATGGAGATACTAAAAGATAAAAAAATTATTGCCATTAGTGGCACTCATGGCAAGAGCACTACTACTTCAATGATAGCTTTTGTTTTGGATGAATTAAATAAAAAGCCAACTGTTTATGTAGGCGGAAAATCCGAAAAATATCCTTTAGGCAGCCAGTGGGGTACAGGAGAATATGCGGTGGTGGAAACAGACGAGCATGATAAATCCTTTCTTCTAACTCCTTCGTTTTTACCAGTGATACTCAATATTGACAATGACCATTTAGCAAAAGATGGACCATATAAAGGGAAATTTGTTCTTTTAAAAAAAGCTTTTGAGGAATTTGAAGAAAATAGTTTATCAGGAAAAACTGTCTTAAATTTAGATGATAGATTTTTATCGGGGTTGGTTCGTAAAAGCAAAAATCAGATTATTTCTTTTTCTCTTAATAAAAAAACAACTGATTTTTCTGTTTCTAATTTGCAATTTTTTCCGGCTTATTATAAATATCTTACTAAAGGAAAAATTTATCATCAGGGAACATTTTTTTCTTCTTTTAAACTACGCTTGCCAGGAAAAGAAAATGTTTCAAATCTTTTAGCCACCCTTTCAGTACTCGAAGCCATTTCTTTAAGTAATAAAGAAATAAAGAAAGCAATCAAGATATTGGCTGAGTTTCCGCCAATAAAAAGAAGGTTTAATGTTTTGTATTTTAAAAAAGGATTGGTGATTATTGATGATTATGCTCATCACCCAACTGCAATTAAAGCTTCGCTGAAAATGACTAGACTTTCTTTTCCTGATTATAGAATTGTTGTGGTTTTAGAGCCATACCGTTATTCGAGAGTATCACTTCTTTATAAAGAATATGCTCAATCAATTAAAAAAACTGATTATTTAGTTCTTCTCCCGCTCGATTCGGCAGCGGAAAAACCTATCAAAGGCATCAGTAACCTGAAAATATATAAAAGTATTATTTTAAATAAAATTAAACCAAAAAATAAAGTCGCTCTTATTACAGAGGATATTAAAAAAGAAGAGTTGTTTGATTTTCTAAAAAAGTTAAGTAATAAGGATAATGAAAAGAAGGTTTTTATTTTCATGGGATTGGGTAAAATTAGCACCTATGCCTCGGAGTTTGTTGATTTTTTAAGGGAGAATTAAAAAGAAATTAAAATGGAGATTCAAGAATTTGATTATCATCTGCCGAAAGAGTTGATCGCTTCTGAGCCAGTTTTTCCCCGAGATCATTCCAAATTAATGGTTTTAGAAAGAAAAAGTGGTAAAATTATCCATAAGAAATTCTATGAAATAGTTGATTTTTTAAGAGATGATGACCTTTTGGTTTTTAATGATACCAAAGTAATTAATAGCCGCCTGTATGGCAGAAAAAAAGAAACAAAAGGCAAAGTAGAAGTTTTTCTTCTAAGGCAAGAGGGAAGAGATTTCTTTGATTTTAACTTCTGGCCAGAAAAGTGGATTATAATCGGTAAACCAAATTTAAAAAAGGGATGGGTGATTCAGTTTGATGAAGAATTAGAAGGGGAAATCACAGAAGTTTTAAATTATGAAAGAATTATAAAGTTCAATTTGAAGGGCGACCAGTTGAAAGAAAAAATTTTAACTTTAGGTTTACCTCCTTTGCCGCCTTATATAAAGCAACCGACAAAACTTTCTTATAAAAACTATCAAGCAATTTTTGCCAAAAAATATGGCTCAGTGGCGGCCCCAACTGCCAGTTTTCATTTTACCAAACAACTTATTTCAAAAATTAAAGAAAAAGGAGTAGAAATGGTTTATCTTACCTTACATATTGGTTTGGGCACATTTTTGCCGCTTAAAACAGAATCAATTCAAAATCATAAACTGCATCCTGAATTTTTTGAGATAAACGAGAAAACCGCCCAAAAAATTAATGAAGCAAAAAGGAATAAAAAGAGAGTAATTGCGGTTGGAACAACGGTCACTCGATCACTCGAACATTGCGCTTATAATCGCCTAGTAGTTCCTCAGAAAGGAATAACAGAACTTTTCATTTATCCTGGCTATAAATTTCAGATAGTTGATGCTTTAATCACTAATTTTCATTTGCCAAAATCAACTCTCTTAATGTTGGTTTGCGCTTTTGCTTCAAAAGATTTGATATTTAAAGCCTACCAAGAGGCAATTGAGAAAAAATACCGATTTTTTTCTTTTGGCGACGCAATGTTCATAGAATAACTTATAATTTTGATTTTTAAGTTATTTATTATGTTCTCTCTTATCAAACAATCTAATTCTGGATTTTTGCGAAAAGGGGAAATTATTACTAGCCATGGCATTGTTCAAACACCAGTTTTTATGCCGCCAGGGACAGCAGGCGCTGTAAAGTGTCTGACTAAAGAAGATTTAGAAAGAATAGATATTGAAATAATCCTCGTCAACGCTCTTCATTTATTTTTTAAACCTGGTGATTTATTAATAAAAGAAGCGGGCGGCATTCATCAATTTATTAATTGGGATAAAGCTATTTTAAGCGATTCTGGCGGTTTTCAAGCCTGGAGTTTTAAAAAGCAAGCAGATTTAAGTAGAATTAAAGAAGATGGAGTAGAATTCTATTCCCCTTATGATGGAAGCAAACATTTTATCACCCCAGAAAAATCAATAGAGATCCAATATAATTTAGGGGTTGATATTATAATGGCTTTTGATGAGTGCCAGCCAGATATTTCAGATAGAAAATATTTAGAAAAATCGCTCTTAAGAGTTTCCAAGTGGGCGAAAAAATCTTTTGATAAATTAAAAGAATTAGAAAATATTTATGGCCGGCGACCGCTCATTTTTGGCATTGTTCAGGGAGGTCCTTATTTGGATTTAAGATTAAAATCATTAGAATCAATTTTGGAAATCCCTTTTGATGGCATTGCCCTTGGGGGAGAGACTATTGGCTATAATATGAGTAAAACTTTGGAGATTATTGAATTTTTAAAAGCGAAAATTCCGTCAGACAAACCACTATATGCGATGGGCGCAGGCGCTTCTCCAAACGATTTAATAGAAATGGTAAAAAGGGGAGTAGATATGTTTGATTGTGTTAATCCGACGAGAATTGCTCGGCACGGAGAACTTTATGAAGGAAAAATTATAAAAGAAAATCACCAACTGAAAATAAAAAGTGATTTTAGAGAAGGAATTTTAAAAATAAAAAACAAAATTTTTGAGAAAGATTTAAATCCGATTGACGAGGAATGTGATTGCTTTACTTGCAAAAATTATAGCCGAGCCTATCTAAGACATTTATATTTGATTAAAGAACCTCTATATTTAAGATTAGCCACTATTCACAATTTAAGATACATAAGAAGAGTAATTGAAAATTTAAGAGAAATAGTTTAATAAAGGAAACTTTAAAATTATTTTTGGCTTTGTCAAGAATTTGGTATAATAATTCTGTCTGTCCAAATACTGCTTCAGTAGTACGTGGACAGACATTAAAATATCCAAGACATTAATGACAAAGGCTACTTTATATGAGAAATTAAAGAATAAAGAAGTTAAATGCTTGGCTTGTAATTATGGTTGTGTAGTTTCTGAGGGAAAGACAGGAATTTGCGGAGTGAGAAAAAATCTCAAAGGAGAACTATATTTAATGGTTTATAACAAGCCAATTGCGGTTAACATTGACCCGATTGAGAAAAAACCGCTTTTTCATTTTTTGCCAGGCCAGGGGGCTTTTTCTTTGGGGACTATTGGCTGCAATTTTGGTTGTGAGTTTTGCCAGAATTGGGATATTTCTCAACTTTCAAAAAAACCCGAAGTAGATATTTTAAAAATATTAGAAGAAACTCAAGAGTGGTCAGCGGAAAGAATTATTGATTATTGTCTTTCCAATAATTTACAGATTATTGCTTACACTTATAACGAACCAACTATTTGGACAGAGTACGCTTTAGAAATAATGAAATTAGCCAGAAAAAATGGAATTAAAAATGTTTGGGTCTCTAATGGTTTTTTTAGTGATAAAACTCTAAAAGAAATGTCGCCTTATTTAGACGCAATCAACATTGATTTAAAAAGTTTTAGCGAAAAGTTTTATAATAAAGTTTGCAAAGCAAAATTAGAGCCAGTGAAAAATAATATCAAAAAAGTTTATGATTTGGGCATTTGGGAAGAAATTACGACTTTAATCATTCCCACTCTCAATGATTCCGAGAAAGAATTAACTCAAGCGGCTAAATTTTTAGCTTCTATTTCTAAAGATTTGGTCTGGCATATTTCTGCTTTTTATCCTGCTTATAAGATAACTAATCTGCCTTCAACTCCACAAGAAACTTTAATTAAAGCGTATCAGATAGGAAAATCAGTTGGTTTAAATTATGTTTATACTGGCAATATCCCAGATGAAAATTACGAAAGCACTTATTGTCCAAAATGCGGAGAAAAACTAATTGAAAGATGGGGGATAGAAATGATTCAAAATAAACTAAAAGATGGAAAATGTTTTGAATGTGGAGTAAATATCCCCGGCAGGTGGCAATAATGTTTTAAAAAATAAGATATAAAATATAAATTTCTAATTTCCAATTTCTAATTTTTTATTTTTTATTTTTTATTTATTTCTATGCTTATTCGTCAACCTTTATTTAGTGGAAGTTTTTATCCAGATGACCCTAAAATTTTGAAAGAGATGATTGATAATTTTTTGCATCAGGCTTCTGCTCCAAAATTAAAAAACAAGCCGAAGGCTTTAATTGTTCCTCACGCTGGCTATATTTATTCAGGACCGATTGCTGCTTATGGATATAAAGCAGTTTCTTTTTTTGACTATAAAAAGATTATTCTTTTAGGACCAAGCCATAATTTTTCTTTTTACGGGATAGCAGTTTCTCCTTTCTTGAAGTGGCTCACTCCCTTGAAAGAGACAGATTGTTTAACTTTAAAAGATTTCCCTTTCTTAAAAGAAAATAAATTTATTCAGGAGTCTTTAGAGATTCATGAGCCAGAACACTCATTAGAAGTTCAGTTGCCATTTTTACAAACTATTTTTAAAGATTTTGTAATCTTTCCATTGATAGTAGGCGATTTAGAAGTTGAGGAAGGAAAAAAGATATTGACTTCAATTTTAGATGAAGAATCGCTTTTGGTCGTTAGTTCTGATTTGAGTCATTATTTGCCATTTAATGAAGCCTTGAAACAGGATAAAGTAACACTTGATGCAATTTTGGATTTGGATTTGGAAAGATTTCTAAATTATGGCGAGGCTTGCGGCAAAATTCCCATCTCTTTTCTAATCGCTTTAGCAAAAGAAAAAAATTGGTTCCCAAAACTTTTAAAAGCCGCCAATTCAGGAGAAACCCAAGGAGGAAGAGACCAAGTAGTTGGTTATGCCAGCGTTGTTTTTATTTAAAGAAAGAGTAAAATAAATTAGAAATATGACTAAAGAGGAGAAACAATATCTTTTAGAGATTAGCCGCCGGACATTAGAAAAATACTTAAAAGAAAAAAGTATTTTAGTTTTAGAAGAAGACAATTTTAAATTTCCCTTGCTTAAAGAGAAGAGAGGAGTTTTTGTGACGTTGACAAAAAATGGCGAGTTGCGGGGATGTATCGGGAACCTTACTGCTGATAAACCAGTTTATCAGGCGATAATTGAAAACAGTTTGGCTTCTGCTCTTTTTGATCCCCGTTTTCCTCCTCTTGACAAGGACGAACTCCAAGATATCACAATAGAAATTTCTATTTTGAGCGAATTAATGCCTCTTCCTTCTTATAATGATGTAAATGAATTAATTAAATATTTAGAAAAGAAAAAACCCGGTTTAGTGATAAAAAAGGGAGCGAACGAAGCCACTTTTTTACCCCAAGTTTGGGAAGAATTAAAAACACCCGAAGAATTTTTATCGCAGTTATGTTTAAAAGCAGGACTGGAACCTTACGCTTGGAAAAATTTAGATATAACAATGTTTGAATACAAAGTAGAAAAAGTCAAAGAAGAACGCTAAGGGGAAAATAGATAAGGAGATATCATTTCCCTTAATTTATCTGGTTCAATTCCTGGACAGGCAGTTGGAATTAATCTGATATCTAATTCTTTATGCCCTTTAATAAATTTGTCGCTCCACTCGCGGCCAGATAAATCTGGTTTTTTTAAATAAAATTCTTTGTTTAAAAAGTTCCATTTATATTCTTTTTTAAGATAAAGAATTAATTTTATTAAAGAATCTTCCATTTCTTTAGTTAAAACATCGTGGCCTTTTCTAAAGTCTCCCATTAAAGCAATTCCAACAGAGCCTTCGTTATGATAATAAGTGTGAGCGCCGACAGAATATTTTCCTCCCAAACTCCCTTCAAAAATTCTACCCTCACCATCAATTAAAAAATGATAGCCAATATCGCGCCATCTCCTTTGAATGGCGTGAAGTAAATAAATTCTTTGAATTTCTCTGATACTATCATCTAAATCAAGAGTGAACTTTCCGGCAGTATGATGAATAATAATTTCTTCCACCGGTAAATACTCATAGTTAATACCATTTTCTTTTTCCTCTGTCTGACGAAAAAGGTTATTGTAATTTTGGAAATTGTTCTGATAGTTTATTAAAAGCCCTCTTGCTTTAAGGTATTCTTCCTCTGAAAATGTATTCTCCGGGTCATATTCTTTAAGCGAACAGGTTATTTTCTGACAAAGAGTATTAATATAATCCGGATTAGCGAAATTATTATTAGCGCCCCACTCCTCACGGCTAATAATTTTTAAATTATCATCGCCCAGTAACCTTTGGCCATAAGTTTGGTAGAAATCTGCTAAATTAATATGAGAAGGAATTTCTAAAGAAGATAATGGTTGGTTTAATTCAGGTGGGCTTGAAAGGTCTTCCAGGGGCAAGTAACTGATAGCGTTATTCGATTTGAGAGATGAAAAAAATAGGGCAAAGGAAGCCAGCGCTGTCAAAACAATAAATATATAAAGATATTTTTTAAAAGTGGGCATGTTAATTGAAGATTCTACCAATGACCCCTCTGTTTCCCTTGAGGAAGTCACTGGCTTTGATGATTTTTTTCCCTTCGGGTTTAATTTCTTCGATTAGATAAAAACCTTTACCGCATTTAACCGCCATTTTTTGATTAAATTCAAAAATTTCTCCTGGTTTTTTGTTTATCCTAATATCACTATCATTAAAACAGTTACCTTTGATAATTTTAAAGATTTTGTTATTTAAAAGAGTATAAGTGCCGGGATTAGGATTTAAAGCTCTTACTTTTCTGTCAATCGCAAGGGCATCTTCGGACCAATTTATTTTTTCGTCTTCTTTTGTAATTTTGTGGCAGTAAGTAGCCTGGGAGTCATCTTGAGCAATTGCCACTATTTCACCTTTAAGATATTTTTCTAAGTTTTCAACAATTAGATTAACTCCACCTTCAGCTAATTTTTGAGAAAGTTCTAAAAAATTAACGGTTGAAATATCAACTTCAACTTTTTTTTGAGCAATAATCGGGCCATGATCTATTTTTTCATCCATTAAAAACAAAGAAACTCCTGTTTCTGGTTCGTTATTTAAAATTGCGGTTTGAATTGGAGTAGCGCCCCGTAATTTAGGAAGAAGGGAAGGATGAAGGTTTAAGAATCCTTTTGGAAACATTTGAAGGAGGGTTAAGGGAATGATTTTTCCATAAGCTGAAAGCAGGGCAAAATCAGTTTTTAAATTTTTGATTTGATTTAAAAAACTTTCTTCGTTCAGATTAGAGGGAGTGGTGACTAAAATATTTTCTTTAAGAGCGAGTTCTTCTACTACTGAAATCAAAAGTTTTTTGTTTTTTGATTGAGGTTTTCTTTCCGGCGCCACCACTAATAAAGGTTTAAATCCTTTTTGAATTAAACCCTCCAATATCATTTTTGAGAAATTGTTCGAGCCAAAAAAAATAAAATTCATATCAATTTTTAAATTTAACCTTTTGCTTTTTTGGTGACGATCGTCACCAAAAAAGCATTTTTAGAGAAAGAGTAAAACTATCAAAAAGAATATCCTCGGTTTTCTTTACGAATATTTTTTGCTTTATCAGTAAAAAGGATTCCATTTAAATGGTCTATTTCGTGTTGAATTACTCTAGATAAAAGTCCAAAAACTTTTAATTTTATTTTTTTTCCTTCTTCGTTTTTAGTTTGAAGAATAATTGTTTTTGGTCTTTCAACTTCGCCATAAGTATTAGGTAAACTTAAACATCCTTCCTCTAAAATATCTGTCTGTTTAGAATATTTTTTAATCTCGGGATTAATAAAGATTTTGAATTCATCATTGACCCGGCAAACAATAATTCTCTTTGGGACGCCAATTTGAACAGCCGCCAGCCCAAGGGCATTTTCTTTTACGATTATTCGTTTCATTTGCTCAATTAAATCATAGACTTCTTTGGTGAAGTGTTCTACCTCTTTGCTTTTTTGCCGCAAAATTGGATTTTTTTCTCCAGTAATTATCGTTATCATTTTACTATTCTCCACTCAATATCTTTTGTTTTGCCCGCAAACTCGAGCCATTCCCCATTGTCATCAATTACATACCATTTTTTTCTTGTTTCGGAAAAGACCATTGGCTTACCTTGAAAGTAGGGTTTTTTCACAATTTCTTTTGGTTTTAGTCTGTCAATCTCTAGCCATTTTTTAAAAACAGTTTCAATGGCATAATCTAAATTTCTTGATTGCGCCCATTCGGCAACTTTTTTGATTGCTTGTTTTGCTTTTTCAACTGAGCCGGCCAAAACTATCAATTCCTTTGCCGGTTTAGTGAAGCGGGAATAGATTATTTTTTTCTTCCGACTATCTTTTTTTAATTGTTCCAAAGACACTCCTTTGGTTTGGAAATAATAAGTAATTACCTCCCGAATGGCGGTTTTTTCTTTTAGTTCTTCGTAATATTTAATTTTTCCCTTGTCTAAATACTCGCTTATTTTTTGAGCAATACTTTTTCCCACCCCTTTAATATCCTCTAATGCTTTCTTGCCACCTTTTTTATAAATATCTAAAATATCTTCATTTAAATTTTCGATTGAAGTTGCCGCTCTAAGGTAAGCCTTTGGCTTAAAAGGAATACTGTTAATTTCTAATAGATAACTAATATCTTTTAAAATTTGGGCTATTTTTTGATTTCTTTTTGTCATTTTAAAAATTAAAGATTTTCAGTTCGCTATATTGAGCGCCAGTTGGTTTTAAATGGCTTTCCATTAGAACTAAAGAATTGGCCAAAAATTTTAGCTTGACTTTCTTTTGAATATCTTGAGCAGGAGGTAAAGGAATCTTATTGTCTTTTTTAATTCTTGCAACCGTAATGTGAACTTTAAAATCTCGTTTCTCTTTATTAAATAATATTTTATTTTTTTCTAATTCCTGCTCTAAATCTTTTTTTAGCGACAAAATTTCGGCTGGTGCCTTTCCTTCCAGCCAGATTAAACGCGGAGATTTAGGATTGGGTCCATAATTAAAAAAATCAAATTGAATTTCAAAGGGTTTGTATTTCTGGCTTAGGTCTTTTAAAATCTCTATAATTTTTGGCATTTCTTCTTTTTTTGTATAGCCAAGAAAGGTGATTGTCAAATGCAAATTCTCTGTCTCTGTAACTCTGAAAGCCGGATGTTTAAGATTAGCCTCTTGGTAGTTTTCTATTGCTTCAAGGACTTTAAGAGAGGGTTTTATAGCGATAAACAATCTTTGGTATGTCATATTTTCAATTCATTTTATTTTACCTTAAAAAATGAATTTTTTCCAGCAGTTGATTTTGACACTTTTTAATTTTGGCGCTATAATAGAAAAATGAAAAAGACAGTTAAAAAAGTTCTTCTTATTATTTTAATCCCTCTTTTAATTTTGGGGGCTTTTCTTTTTGGTTTTATTAAAGGAAGCGAGTGGGGCTGGAAAGCGAATCTTCCTTCGCCATTTGAAAAGATTATAAATAAAGAACCGCCAAAAGAATTACCAGCAGGTGATATGTCTTTATTTTGGGATACTTGGCAAGTAATTTTAGATAAATATGTAGAAAGAGATAAATTAAATACTAAAGAGATGATAGAAGGGGCAGCAAGCGGCTTGGTTCAGTCGCTAAAAGACCCTTATTCTGAATTTTTTAATGCTTCTAGTTCTCAATATTTAGCTGAAGAATTAAGCGGCGAATTTTGCGGGGTAGGAATGGAAATAGACAAAAGAGACGGCTTTTTAATTGTCTTAACTCCTTTGCCAAATACGCCAGCCTCAAAAGCAGGTTTAATGCCATTTGATAAAATTTTGCAAATCAATGACCAAGATACCTCTAATCTAACTCCATCTGAAGCAGCCCAACTCATTCGTGGCCCAGAAGGCACAGAGGTAAAACTGTTAATTTATCGACCAAGTTGGGATAGAGCAAAAGTTTTTGACATTAAAAGAGAAAAAATTATTGTTCCTTCTTTAAAATGGCAAATGATAGATAATGATATTGGTTATTTAAGAATCTATAATTTTAATCAGCCATTATTTAATACTTTCTATCAAACTGCCTTAAAAATTTCTTTTAATAAACCAAAGGGTTTGATTATAGATTTAAGAAATAACCCCGGCGGTTATTTAGAGGCGGTGATTGATGTTGGCGGTTGGTTTTTGAATAAAGGAGAGATACTTTTAAAGGAAGATTTGGGTAATGGCGAAGTTAAGCTTCATCGCTCCCCAGGACCTGGTTCGTTAGGGGATTTAAAAATGGTAGTTTTGATAAATGAAGGTACGGCTTCAGCGTCGGAAATTTTGGCAGGGGCCTTAAGAGATAATTTAAATACAAAATTAGTGGGAACAAAAAGTTATGGTAAAGGTTCGGTTCAAGAATTAGTGGCTTTGAAAGATGGAAATATGGTAAAGATTACCATCAGCCGGTGGTTGACTCCTAATGGCACCCAGATTGAAAATAATGGTCTTAAGCCTGATATTGAAGTTAAAAATGAAGAAGAATTAGGCTCTTATTTAGATTTAGATTTAACGAAAGACGCCCAACTTCAAAAAGCAATGGAGATTTTAAACGAGGAATTGAAGTAGAAGAAATGATAATTTAAAATTCAAAATTATTTAATTCATTTTACATTTTCATTTTGCATTTTGAGATTTGATTTTTGAACTTAGCGAGTTTTAATAAATCTATGAAAATAATTCTTCTAAAAGATATAAGCGGATTGGGAAATAAAGGAGAGGTTAAAGAAGTAAAGAATGGCTACGCTTTATATTTATTTAAAAACAAATTAGCAGAACTAGCGAATGAAAAAACCTTACAGAAAATAAGATTGGAAAATGAGAAAAAAATTGAAGAGGAAAATAAAAGAAAAAGCGAAAATAAAAATACAATTCAAAAATTAGAAAAAATTATTCTGGAGATACCTTTGAAATTTTCCAAAAAGGGCGCAGAGTCTTATGAATCTATTAGGACAGATAGGATTTTAGAAGAATTAAAAAAACAGGGGATAGAACTTTCATTAAAAAATATTGTTTTAGAAAAACCCCTCAAAGAAGAGGGATTTTACGAGGTACCGATAGTTTTTTCCGAAGATATTAAAGGAATCCTTAAAATTAGAATAACTGCAATTAGGGAGGAGGAATCACATTAACGACAGAAACTTTCTTTTTTTTGCCTACAAAACTATATTTTCTTTTCTCTTCAAATTTGACAATTCCTTCTTTGACAGCGTAAATAGTATCATCTTTGGAGATTCTCGTATTTTTTCCGGGATACCATTTTGTGCCACGTTGTTTAATTAAAACATTACCTGGTTTAACCAGTTCGCCATCAAATTTTTTGACCCCCAATCTTTTGGCAGTAGAATCTCTACCCAACCTTGTGGAACCGCCTGATTTAGTATGAGCCATAATGTTAACTAATTTTTAATTTTTTAATTTGTAAAATTTTATGAAACCCCACCGTTTTTCTATTTTAGCAAAATTTTTTCTTTTTGTCAAAAAATATTATCTTTTTTTAATAAGCGGCTTTTTTGTTTTGAGTTTTGTTTTTGCTTTGGGAATGATTGTTGGCGGAAAACTTTTGCAAAGGCCGCCTTTAATTATTGAAAAAGATTTATTAATTAATTTAGAAGAACAACCATTGGCAGGGGATAGTAAAAAAAATAATAATCAAGAAAGCGGCTATGTTGCTAGTTCTATAGGCAAATATTATTACCCAGTAGATTGTCCCTTGGCAAAAAACTTGAGTGAAAAGAACAAAATTTACTTTCAAACTAAAAAAGAAGCCGAAGAGAGGGGATATGTATATAACTCAAGATGCGATTAATGTTGAAATTCTTCTTTAAATTCTTCTTTTGGTTTGTTGTTTGTTTCTAAGTAACGGTATCTCTTTTCAATATTTTTCGCTTTTTCTATTTCCTCGCGATAAGGAGCGGGGATTTCCTTTAATACTTTTTCCAATTTTTCTGGTTCTATTTCCAGGACTTCTTCCCATTTACCCAATGGTTCTAAGATTTTTTTGACTTTTTCAAAATCGTAAGAAACTTTATTTATCACGCTTTGGCTAAAATAGCCATTCTTTCCATAAACTCTTTTTAATCCCTTTTTAAGGGAGTAAACATCAATTAGAGTTTTTATTTCTTTTAATTGTTCTTTTATTTCTCCTTCTTTTTCTTTTAAAGCAAAATATTCATCAATTTTTTCTTCAACCTCTATTTCATTTAAATCTTTCTGATTTTTTTCTTCAAAAAGATGCCGCCAGACAGGGCAAATGGATTTATAGCCGCACCAATGGCAGAAAGCAGATGGTTTTGGTTCAAAAGAACTGTTTTGAATCTGATGAATTAAATCTATTACTTTTTCTTCGGCTTTTTTGATATCTTCCTCAGTTCTTTGGCTTTCCATTTTTTCGTTAAATTTTAGAAAATACAGGCTAAATTTCATCTTGTCATACTCGATTTTTGGCCAGCGATGTTTTAAACCAATAGCATAAATTGACAATTGAAGATTTTTATCCAAGTCCTCTTTTGAAGACATTCTTTTTGATGATTTATAATCAATGACCTCTAAGGTGCCATCTTCCAATTTATCAACCCTGTCAACAATACCGGTTAAAATATGAAGCCCGCCCGGCTTTTGGGGCTTTTCATCAATTACCGCTTCAAATTTAGTTTCCAAATCTAAAATAATGGATTTGACTGGAAAATTTGTTTTGTAATAATTTCTTAGAATTCTTAGCCCTTCTTCAAAATAATCTTTTTCTTCCATTTCATTAGTCCATTTATAGCCTTCGCTTTCTTTTGGCCAATGCTTGTAATAATAGTCAATCAATTCTTCCAGAGTGGGGAAGTGAGGGTCTTTTTCGTAAAACCATTTTAAAACTTGGTGAAGATAATTGCCAAAAACTTGTTCTTTAGTTTTTGGCTCTTTAATTTTATCAATCTGGTTGAATTTATACTTTAAAGGGCAAGTTTGAAAAGATTCGAGCGCTGAGTAGGAAATACGCATAATAATAATTCAAAATTCAAAATTCAAAAGTCAAAATTATAATTTAAAATTCAAAATTAAGATAGTTTATCATTTTTTCGAGATTTTTACAACCAAAGTTTCTATTTGACAATAAAAGAAAAGTATGAGATAATAAAATGTCAGTTTGAACCTTGAAAAATTTTTTATAGATTTTAACCTGCCCCAAGAGGGTAGGAGAAAGGAGGCAGAAATGCCGAAAGTTGTTTATGAGTTGAAAAATGGGAGATTTATGTTGCTTCCGGGTAATTATATCAATCCGGAAGCCGCAGATTCAGAACTAGATGGTTTTTATAGTCTTGTTGACTGGTATCTTCAAAAAATTACTACAAAACATTTTGTGTTGCTTTTTCCGTATTTAGGATTATGGCCGACTGTCGATCGCATGAGTTCTTTGTCTGTTGATTATTTCAAAGTTACCGAAATTCCGTCCGAAATTCTAAATGATACAAAGGTAGTTTTCTGGCCAAAAGAGATTTCTAATTGTAGTCTGCGTAGAGCTAAAGATGTGGTAATAGGTAAAGAAAAAACTACAACAGTTTCATACTTACAGGAAGTAAAGGACTATATTCTCAATTCCTATTCAGGGCCTCATTTAGATTATTGTTTTTATATTTTGGCAGCAGATATTCATTTTGAGAGGGTAAAAAGAGATTTCATATTAGTAATGAAACAGATTAAGAGCCATCGCATCTTGTTTGTCCCGTTTATTGTTAAAACTACTGGTTCTAATCGTTCAAAGTTTGCTCACAGAGAGAAATTAATTTTATTACTTTCTTCACTATATCCATCTTTGTATATGTGGTCTTCATTAAAAAAGGGAGGACTGAAATGAAAAAAAATATTTATCGAATTCCCGTAGAAATAAAATCGAAAGAAAATAATCCTTTACAAATTTCAATTAGTTATAATTTAAGAGTGGTTGCTGAAAATAGGAAGATAGCAATAGGAATAGCAAATAGTCAAGCGGAAAAGTTATTTTATAAGAACTTCCCTTCGTATACACCAAAAATTAAGATAGATACAGAAAATATTAAAGTTGTGGCTAATACTAGTAAAGAGATAAAGACTAAAAAGAGACTACCAAGAGAACCACGCTTACCATTTGAAGAAAAATTTGAAGAAAAGATTAAATTATTAGATACGAGGATAAGACGAGTGGGCAATACAGAAATAAAGCACAAAGTCATAGAATATGGGGAATTTTTACTATTTCTTTTAGCTAATGAAGAAGCTTCTTTTAATAAAAGAGAAGAGAAGTTGATAATCACCGGCTACGAAAATAGGAAACCTGTTTATGTCAAAATTTTGACCCAAAATGCTGATGGGGTACCAGTTTTAATCAGATGGGACGTGGAAAAGGGAAAATTAGTTTCCTCAATAGAATTTATTGAGGGATATCAGAATTATAATAGTTATATTGGAGAAAATGAATATAGAAAAACGAGTAATATAGCGAGACAAAAATTGAAGTATTTATTAGAAAAGGAGGTGAAAAATGAGAAAGAAGATTAAAGATGAAGAGTTAAACGTTATTGGCTCCATTCCTTATAGTACTAATATTTTTGACGCAGATTTTGGGATTAGTTCGAAAGGTGAAATTTTAGAACTTTCAAAAAGTGCCCAGCAAAGAGGGCTAATAGTTGTCAAGAGAAGAATCAGAAATCTTGAAGCCGGCATTAGAATGTATCTGATTCACATTCTAAGTAGATATCTTGAAACTTTGAGAAGTATTCAAGGAACAGAAGTAGAATTTTTAGGGCAGTTGGAAGAGATAGATTTATGGAAAAAGAAACTTAGTGAAACTCTAAATATTTTGAAAAAACAATCTCCCGTTAAAGATTTAGAGAAAATAATAGAAGAGGTAGAAAAAGATAAAGAAAAAAAACTGGATATTCTACTTAAAGAAAGAAAGAAGAAGGACATTAATATAGGAAAATGGGCGTTGAGGAAAGCAAAAATTTTGCTCCAAGAGAAAAAAAGAATAAAAGAAATTTTAGAATTTCTTTTTGTTGAGTTTTTAAAACTATATAATATTGTTAAAGAGACCCCCCATATTAATTCTTTGTTCACAGAATTTATTTTCGGCGAAAGTTATCAGAATTTAAAGGGAGAGAAGTTAAATTCTATTAAGGAGCACTTTTTGGATTATCCTGATGATTTAAAGAAGATAAAAGAGATAAGAAAACTTCTATCAAAATTAGAAAAGGAGGATAAAGATTTTAAATTTAAAAAGATAGTTAAAGAAATAATAGATAAGATGACACCACTTATAGAAGGGCCACTCGAATATGCCATTGGTAAAGAAAAATTTGTTATTGAAAGGGGGGTGGTAAAATGCCAAAAATAGAAAATATTGAAACTATAGTAGAATTTAGCCAGGTGGGTTTTCCAATTTCTGTTACTTTCGTATTACCAAATGGAAAAGAAATCACTTTTGTCCCAGCGAGAAAGATTATAGATGGCATTAATACAGAAACAGTAAAAAAGATAAATGACTTTTTTCTAGAAGATGATGATCTGTTTTATGAATTAAAAAGGAAAGGGAAAAATTTATTGATATTTAATCCTCCTGAAGCTTCTTGGCTTAAATGTCTTTATTGTGATAAAATTCCTCAGGAGCTTCTAGATATAATGAAAGCAAGAAAACTGAAAGAGATGATAGGAAGAGTTGTTCAGTGCCCTTATTGTAAACGTTTCTACAAAATTCCCACCCCGCCAGCTTCTTTTCTGAAATATAATTTAATATAAACCGAAACATAAACCGGGTAAAAAGGAGGTGAATAATTTGCCCGGTTTTTTTTATTTTCTACCTTAATTTTTCGCCGCTATGGTATTTTTTATGAATATCTCTGAGTTGTTTAGAGGTAATATGAGTGTAAATTTGGGTGGTAGCAATGTTTTTATGACCTAAAAACTCTTGAACTAATCTTAAATCAACTCCTTGGGTTAATAAATCTGTCGCGAAAGAGTGTCTTATCGTGTGGGGGCTTGCAGGGATAGAGATTCCGGCTTTAATAACATATTTTCTGACAATATTTTCTATTGAACGTTGGGTTAATCTATCTAATGGCTTTGGGCCTTTGTAATTTATAAACAAAGCATTGTTTTTATCTTTTCTGGTGTCTAAATAATCTTTTAAACTCTTTAAAGCGCGTGGAGATAAATAGACCGGCCTAATTCTTCCTCCTTTACCTATGATATTAATTTCTAAATCTTCGTTTAGGTTTTCTATTTTAATTTGGTCGCGATTTAAACTAACAAGTTCTGAGACACGAAGTCCTGTTGAAAATAAAACTTCCAAAATTGCCTTATCTCTCAAACCGCTCTCGTTAGATAAATCAGGAGTATCTAATAATTTTTTAATTTGTTCTAAATTAAGAAATTTAATGCTTTTTTCTTTTTTCTCTTTAAATAATTTTATTTTTTCCGCTGGTAAACTTTGAATATCTCTATCAGCAAAATAATTTAAAAGGCTTCTTAAAGCAATTAGATAATAATTAATGGAAGTCCTCTTTAATGGCTCTTTTTTATTTTTGTTATATATTTGAGATAAATAAACTCTGTATTTCCACAGATGGTCAGTGGTTAATTCATAGGGCTTCAAGTTTTCTAAATTGTTCTTTTTGAGCCAGTCTACAAATTTATTAATAAACCGCGAATAGGTGATTTGGCTGTTATGTGAAAGGCCTTTTTCAATATCTAAATATTCAAAAAATTCATCTATTAAACTTATTATTGTTTCGTTAGTTTTTTTCATTGCTATTTTTTAATTTTAAGAAAATAATTAATATTTTAAGAAATTTAATAAAAAGATGGGGAAGAATGAACTAAAAAGAGGAGTAAGAGAATGCTTTTAGTTTATTATGGCTAATTTCGCTAAAGGTATATTATGCGAAGTTGACTATCTTAATTATACAGGCAAAATTTTACCTGTCAAGCACTCTCCCCTATAAATGAATAAACGACATCAGATGTCGCTTATCCATTATTATTTGACAAGAAATTTGAGGAGTTTGACGATTGCTTCCAGAACCACGATAAGAATTTGGCCTATTCCTTTTAATAGGGCTAGAAAATGACTAATTATCCCCTGAAAAAACACTTGATTGACTATTTGATCCAACCCCTTTAAGAGATTGATGACAAATTCACTGATTTGAGTGGTAAATTGTTCCCAGCCCATATAATTAAAAATTAAAATTAAGACACTAAATTTATTGGAGAACCTTTTAGAAAATTGTTTATATTCTCAATTGAAGTGGCTAAAAGATTTTGAAGCGCTTCTTCAGTATTAAAGGCATTATGAGGAGAAACAATAACATTGTCCAAATCAATAAAAATAATATTTAAAAGCATATTTTTTAATTTTTCCGGCTCCTTGATTGCTTCTTTTGATAAAAGTTCTTGGTCCTCTTTGATTAAACTTTCTTCCTCCAAAACATCTAAAGCCGCGCCTGCAATCTCTTTTGATTTTAGAGATTGAAACAGGGCTTCGGTTTCAATTATTCCGCCTCGGCTAGTATTAATTATATAAGCGCCTTTTTTAACTAAAGAGATATTATCTTTATTTAAGAGATGATGAGTTTCGCTGGTATAAGGAATATGAAAAGTAATGACATCAGAATTTTTTAAAAGTTCTTCAAAAGAAACATATTTAAAACCTAAATTTTGCGCCAAGCTTTCATTTGGATATTTATCATAAGCCAAAACTTTCATTTCAAAACCTTTAGCAATTTTGATGACATTAGTGCCAATTCTACCAGTGCCAACTACGCCAATTGTTTTTGAATAAAGTTCTTTGCCTGTTAAATTCTCAACATTAAAAATTCCGCTTTCTCTTACCCGATGATAAGCATCATAAATTTTTCTTATTAGACATAATAAGAGGCCAAAAGTATATTCAGCAACCGTATGGCTTCCATAACTTGGCACATACGCCACTTTAATTCCTCTCTCTTTACAATAATTTATATCAATATGGTCATAGCCAGTTGAACGAGTGGAAATTAATCTTAAATTTGGAAGTTTATCGATGATTTGACTGGTAAATTGAGAACTAATAAAAGTGGAGATGACTTTGTAATCGGCAAATTTCTCCACATTTTCTTCATTTAAAGATTCGCTGTATAAATCAGCGATTTCCAAAAATTCGGGAAAAGATTTTAGATATTCCTTTTCCCAATCAGAGGTTTCCAAAAAAGCAACCGGTTTCATAGTAAAAAATTAATATTGAGAATAAAATATCAAAAATTAAAAATACTTTTTTATCTTTTATATTTGATATTTTATTTATTATTTAAGATGCTAATTACCCTCTTATATTTTACCACTCTTTCAGGATTTTGTGGAGAGCCAGATTTAAGTCCATAGGCTCGGGTGGCAATAGCTAAATCCGCAATAAAATCATCAGTTGTTTCTGCGCTTCGATGCGAAATAATCGCTTTAATCCCCTTTCGGTGCGCTAAACCAATAGTTTGGAGGGTTTCAGTTATCGTCCCGATTTGAGTTGGTTTAATAATAATACCGGAAATAGCATCGTTTTGCGCCGCTTGATTTAAAATTTGAGAATTTGTCACTGTTAAATCGTCTCCAATTATAAGAGTCCTCTCCCCTATTTTTTGTTTTAGGTTTTTAAAACTTTCAAAATCGTTTTCTTCGAAAGGGTCTTCTAAAGAAAAAAGATTATATTTTTTATTTAAATCAAGATAAGTCTCCAACAGTTCTTGAGAACTTAAAGTTCTCGATGGCGCCAAATGATAAGTTTCCTCCTCTTTATGGTAAAAAGAAGAAGCAGCAACATCTAAGCCAAAACTAATTTCAATTTCCGAATTCATTTTGCTTTTAATTTCTTTAAATATTTTTAGAGGTTCTTCGTAATCATTTGAGGGAATTAAAACCCCTCCTTCATCTCCGAAATTGCACTGAGAATAATTTTGAATAATGTGAATTTTAAGATTCTGGAGAAATTCTATTGCCAAAGATAAAGATTTTTGAGGACTATTTGTCTGGGGAATAATTAAGTATTCTTGAATATAGGGACCGTAAGGAGCGTGTTTGCCGCCGTTTAAAAGATTGAAAAAAAATAAAGGCGGAGAGAAAGTTAAAGTTTTTTCAAGCGCTGGGTTTAAAATGAAAAACTCTTCCTCCAAAGTTTGCCACAATTCTTTTTGTTTATACAGGGATAAAAATCTGGCAAAAGTTTGGGAAAGAACTAAAGTTAAATTTCCGCCTAAATTTTGTTTGTTTTTTGTTTGGTCTAAATCAATTAAAAAATTGTCAAAATCAAATAAAGAGTTAAAAGATTGGTTTAAAATTTTTGGTTTTATTTTTTCAAAATTCATTAGGACTTTTTCTATTGATACTACTGCTGCTTCTTTGTCTCCTCTGCTTTTGCCTTTAGGAATGCTGGAACAAGCAGAAATATTTTCAGTTGTCATTACTGCTTTCAAAGTGTCCCCTCCTTTTGAATCTTTGATAATATTCAATTGGATATCCTCAATTTTTGGCATAAAAAGAGTTAAAGGAGAACTGTTCTCCTTTACTTTTGATGTTTTGAGAGGTGTAGAATTGTTTTTATGACCGTGTCTGGATTTAAAGAAATGGCAGTAATCCCCTCTTTAACCAGAAATTCGGCAAATTCTGGATAATCTGAAGGCGCTTGGCCGCAAATTCCCACATATTTTCCTCTTTTTTTGCAGGCGCTAATTATCTCTTTAATCATTTTTTTGACCGCTTCATTGTTTTCATTGCCAATTTTTGCCAATTCCGCATTATCGCGGTCAATCCCTAAAACTAACTGAGACAGGTCATTTGAACCAATACTTACGCCGTCAAAAATATCTAAGAATTCATTAATTAAAATTGCATTAGAAGGAATTTCCGCCATCACATAAATTTTTGTTTTCGGAAGATATTTTCGAATAATTTCTTTCACTTTTTTACCTTCTTCAAGCGTTCGGCAAAAAGGCACCATTACACTAATATTTGTTAAGCCCAATTCTTCAATCGCTCTTTTCATTGCTAAACATTCCATTTCAAAGGCTGGCTTGAAATCTTTATCATAATAACGAGAGGCGCCTCTCCAGCCCAACATTGGGTTTTCTTCTTGAGGTTCAAATAATTGGCCGCCAACCAGTTGTCGATATTCATTTGTTTTAAAGTCAGAAAATCTGACAATTACCTCTTTTGGATAAAAGGCGGCCGCAATTTGTGCAATTCCTTCACCTAATTCTTTAATAAAGTATTCTTTTTTATTTTTATGTTCAACTGTTAATTGTGAAATAAGATTTTTTAATTTTTTGTCTTTGAGTTTATTGAAGTAATACAAAGCCAAAGGATGAATTTTTATTTTTTCCGCAATAATAAATTCTTCGCGAGCCAAGCCAACTCCGTCATTAGGAATAAATGAGGTTTGAAAGGCGATATCTGGGGCACCGATATTAATTGAAATTTTTGTTTTTAGTTTGGGAATTTTTTCTAATTTATAAGTTAAAACTTTGAAAGGGATTTTTCCCAAATAAACTTTTCCTTCGGCGCCGCTGCTACAATCAACTGTTATTTCTTGGCCAGTTTTTAGAATTTTCGAGGCTTTTTTTGTACCAACAATGCAAGGAATTCCTAATTCTCGAGAAACAATAGCAGAATGGCATGTTTTCCCGCCTTTGTCAGTGACAATGGCTGAAGCCAGAGGCATTGCTGAAGTCCAATCTGGGTCAGTCATTTTTGTCACTAAAACTTCTCCCTTTTGTAGTTTTGAGAGTTCCTTAATTGATTTAATCACTCTTGCTTTTCCATTGCCAACTTTATTGCCTATTGCAATTCCTGCAAGAATTGGTTTCTTATTGGTTTTAACTTGATATTCTTTATAAAGGTTGGCATCTTTAATTGAATGAATTGTTTCTGGCCTTGATTGAACAATAAAAAGTTTTTTAGTTTTGCCGTCTTTTGCCCATTCTATATCTTGAGGAGTCCATTTTTTATTTTTTTGAGAATAATGGTCTTCGATAATTAAGGCCCATTTGGCTAAAGTTAAAATATCTTCATCGCTCAAAGAAAACTTTAATTGGTCTTTTTTAGAAACTTTTTCGCTTTTAATTCCGCCTTTTTGATTATAAACATATTTTATAGTTTTATTTCCCAAGTCTTTTCTAATAATTGCGTTAAATCCTTTTAAAAGAGTTGGTTTAAAAACTAAAAATTCATCCGGAGTTATTTTCCCTTTAACAATTAATTCTCCCAAACCATAGATTCCGTTTATCACTATTACATCTTTAAAACCAGTTTCTGTATCTAAAGAAAACATTACTCCTGAGGAACCTAAATCAGAGCGAACCATTTTTTGGACCCCGGTTGAAATGGCGATTTTTAAATGGTCAAACCCTTTTTCTATTCTGTAAGTGATTGCCCGGTCTAAAAACAAAGAAGAATAACTTTTTTTAACAGTGGCCAAAAGATTTTTTTCACCCGAAACATTTAGATAAGTCTCATGTTGTCCTGCAAAAGAAGCGCTTGGAAGATCTTCAGCGGTGGCAGAAGAGCGTACTGCCACATCAACATTATTTTGTTTATATTCATCAGAAAGTTTACGGTAGGCATTTAGAATTTCTTTTTCCAATTTTTCTGGCAGAGGAGTTTTTAAAATTAAATTCCTGATTAATTTTCCCGCTTTTTGCAACTCTTTAACATCTTTCAAATTATGGCTTTCTAAAATTTGTTTAATTTCGTCATAAATTTGTCCTTGTTTTAGAAAATCAAAATAACCTTTAGCAGTAATGGCAAAGCCATTGGGAATATTGATTCCCTTTTTAGTTAAATTGCAATACATTTCGCCTAAAGAAGCGTTTTTCCCGCCAACTAAAGGCACATCTTTTATTGAAATTTCTTTAAACCAACGGATATAAGACATAGGATTTAAATTTTTAATTTTGTAAATGAATTATAATTATAATATCATAAATTACCAAAATAACAAAAACTTAAATCAAGACAAAACAAGAGTTTTTAATTCCTCTTTCTGTTATGCTATAATAAAACTCAAATGTTGCTGTTGCTTATATGATTACCCTCAAGTTCACAATCAATAAATATTATCTTGCTTTTTTATTGGTAAATCAACTCGAAGGAATGAAAAAAAGAATGGATCGAAAAGATTATAAAGAGCTATACGCATTAATTAATAGTTATAAAAATACACCTCATTTTTATTTAATTAATCTCAAAAAATTAGAAGCAATTGAATGGGGTTTAACTAATATCTATGTTAATAATTCATTAAAGGATGTTGGGAGAGAAACAAATTCTATCTTTGAAAAAATTTTTAGAATGGCGGGCTTCCAGAAAATATTAAAAGAAACCAAAAATTATCTCAAGACTGTTCAAAAGCAATGGAAACAAAATGAAAAACAGATTAATCAATACTTAGAAAATATTTTAAAAATTGATTTGCCCGCTTTAAGTATTACAGTTATTATTGTTCATCCAATTTTTAAGAAGGGAAGGTCCTTTTCAAACAATTTAATTATTTATGGCCATAAAGAGGAATGGAAAAATTATAATATAGTATATTTAACTCATGAAGCTCTCCATATCATTTTTTCTCGTCTCGGCATTAAGCATGATGATGTTAGTCATACTTTAATAGAATTAATAACGGATAATTCGTTAAAAAGAATTTTTAATAACAAAAAATCGACTATTGGCAGAAATAGCATTAATATAGGTCATCCGAAATTACTGAAAATAAAAAAAGAAATTTTGCCTTATTGGTTAAAATATATAACAAGTCAAGATAAAAATATAGTCTCTTTTTATCAAGAGCTTATTGTCAAAGTATATTAAGCGTTCATTCTTTTTTCGAGGAGAAAAAGTTTTTTAGTTTCTCTATTGGCCAACTGTTGATGATATCGTCTTTTGTTGCCCAGCCGCGGCGGGCTTGAGCAATGCCGAATTTCATAAAGCAAAATTGGTCTAAGTGATGACTATCGGTATTTATTACTAATTTTACACCATTTTCAATCGCTTTTCTAATGTTTAAATCTTTTAAATCCAATCTCTCGGGAAAAGAATTGATTTCCAAAGCAACTCCATATTCTTTAGCGGCTCTTAAAATTTTATCAAAATCAATTAAATATTCATCTCGTCGGTTAATCAATCTTCCAGTGGGGTGAGAAATAATGTCAACATTGGGATTTTTAATGGCTTTAATTATTCTTTCAGTCATTTCTTCTTTTGACATTTTCATATTAGAGTGAACGCCTGCAATGACATAATCCAATTGTTTTAAGACCTTATCGTCAATATCTACTCTGCCGTCATTTAAAATGTTTGTTTCGCAGCCGTGTAAAATCTGGAATTTTGAATTTTGAATTTTGAATTTTGAATTCAGTTTTTGGATTTCTTTTTGCTGCTCCAAAAGTTGTTTTTCGTCTAGTCCATGCTCAATTCTTAAAAATTTAGTATGGTCTGAGATGCCCAAGTACTGATAGCCGATTTTTATTCCGGCTTCTGCCATTTCCTCAATTGAGTTTGCGCCGCCATCCCAGTTAGAGTGACAATGTAGGTCGCCCTTAATATCATTATAACCGATGATTTTCGGTAATTTGTTTTTTGAAGATAATTCTATTTCTCCTCTATTTTCCCGTATTTCTGGTTCAATATAAGAAAGACCTAAAATTTTATAAATTTCTTCCTCGTTCTCGCCGGCGATTCTTGTTTTGCCTTTAAATAACCCATATTCATTAAGTTTTAAATTTTTGTCAATCGCTATTTTTCTTAAAGCAATGTTATGCTCTTTTGAACCGGTAAAATATTGAAGAGCCGAACCAAATTCATTGCTTTCTACCACTCTTAGGTCAGCGTCAATTCCTTTAGAAAATCTAACTGAAGATTTTGTTAGTCCATAATCCCAAATTTTAATCACGCCATTTAAATTTACAAATACATCCATTATTTTTTTCTTGCTTTCTGAATTTTTGACAAAGGCAGGTTTAATGGTAGCCAATAAATCAATATCGCCGATTGTTTCTTTCATTCTTCTCAGCGAACCGCAGGCAATGATTTTATCTATTTCTTTTATTTTTTGCAGTTCGCTCGTTATTTTTTCCGCCAGATAATAGGCGTCGCTTAAAAGAAATCTTCCTTTTGAGCGTTTTAAAAAGTCTATCGCTTCTAAAATATTTTTTTCGCTTTTTTCACCAAATCCCTCTAAATTCCTTATTTTTTTCTGAAGCGCCGCTTTTTCTAATTCTTTCAAATTTTTAATTTTTAATTTCTGGTATAAAACTTTGATTGTTTTTGGTCCGATGCCTTCAACTTCCATTAATTCTTCTAATTTAATAGGATATTTTTTCTCGTATTTTTCAATTTCTTTGATTTTCCCAGTTTTTAAAAATTCCTCAATTTTGTCAGCAATTCCCTCTCCCACCCCAGCAATTTTCATTAAACCTTTCCTTTTCTCTTTTTTATAGATTTCTTCAATGTCATTTTCCAATGTCTCAATTATTAAACTCACTTTTTGGTAAGCTTGGGGTTTAAAAGGTACACCATCCATTTCCAAGTAAAAAGCCAGTTTTTGAAAAAGTTTAGCGAGAGAATCGTTTGCCATAAAATTCACCCTTATTTATTAGAAAAACTCATTAAAAGATTAGCCTCTTTAGTCAAGGTTTCAATTTCCTTGTCTTTTAAGCCAATTTTTCTCATTTTCTGCGCGCCTTGGGGAGTAAGGATGTCTTTTATTAGCATTAATTGGCAATCGGCAAAGTGACTTAAGATGTGTTCATTAATTGAAGGCAAAATAGTGACGGGATAAAGTTTTTCCGATTCAATTAAATATTCCAGTCCCCTTAATTCTGGGTATCGCCAACCAATCAAATCAATTTTATAGCATTGAGCGTATTGAATAACCTGAGTGGAAAATTTGGTGTTAGTTACTATCATTGGTCTTAATTTTAGATTTTTAAGGCCATTTTTCACAAAAAAATCGCCGTTTTTGATATCAATAAATCTAGCATAATTAGCCAAAGCCACTTTTAGATCAACTCTGTTTCCAGCCTGAGAGTGATATTTGCATTCTCCTATTATCAATTGTTTCTCTTTTTTTGCCAAGAAATCAATTTCATAACCTTGAATACAGAAACCGTTGACAAATTGGTGAAGCAGAACTTTGAAGCCCAAAGTCTGAAAAATTGCGCCGATATATTTTTCGAAATGGAAACCGCTTGGTCCTAATTCTCTGATTGCTTCTTTTAGAGAATAACGCATTCCATAAACCGGTTTTTCCGTGGCTAAAAGTTCATGAATTTTCTGATATATTTGTTTCGTCGTTATTCCTGGATAAGCCATTTTTTGAATCTGTTTAGCAATATTTTTTGCTAAAGGCTTCGGTGCTCCGACTCTTTGGGCGCTCAGGTATATTTTTTTGAAGGAAAAGGGTTCTTTTTGACCTTGGCTGTTGATAACATAAATAGACATAAAAGTAAATAATATTTATCTTTTTTATTTTTTATCTTTTATTTTTAATTTATTGTTGAGTTCTTCGTCAGTGAAACCAAAATGATGACCAATCTCGTGCCATAAGGTATTTTTAATAATTTCTTTTATTGCTTCAGGGTCGTTATTAGCAATTGATTCAATATTTTTTTGAAATAAAGTTATTTTGTCTGGCAAAGCGCGATTGTAATATCCGCGTTGAATTTGTGGCACTCCTTCATATAATCCCAATAAGCATTTATTCTCTGAATAACCCCCTTGTTTTAATTGATATTCGTCCGGGAAATCTTGAATTAAAATAGCCACATTTTTAAGTTTTTTCAGAAATTCTTTTGGCAATTCTTTTGTCATTTGAGAAACCAAATTTTCAAACATTTCTTTTTTCATTTTATTATTTATTATACCAAAAAACAAAGGATTTAGCCATAAAAAACAAAAACTCCGACTAAACAAGTCGGAGTTTTTGTGTATTTAATGACTTTCTTAACTTTAGTGGCCTAACATTTGGTTAAGTTTGGCTCTGGTGGTATTAGCAACTAAGCCAGTGCCTTTAGTGAGATTCCAAGGAGCCAATATCTCTGAAGCATATTTCTCTTGGAATTTAATAACTGCGGCTTTAGTAATGGGACCAAACCAGCCAGTAGCCGGCACATTCTCTGGATAAGTCGGAGCGCCGATTTCAGCTTTCAAAATTATCTGAAGATACTTAACATCGTTTGAGGAATCCCCTTCTTTCAGATTAGTTTTAAAACTGAAATCTTGGGGAATTCCTTCATAAGTAGCGGCACCCAAAACTACCTTACCGGTAAGTTGAGCTAATTTGTTCTGAAGTTTCTGTATTTGAGCTTTAATTTCATTCACTTTAGCCATTAAGTCTTCTAATGTCATTGCTTCGGTTGAAGCACCAAGAACTTCACCCGGACTTAAAGTAGTAAAGGTGGCACCACTGCTAGAAGAAACATTACCAGCTCTATCTCTAGCTTTTACCTGATAATAATAAGTGGTTTGTGGAGACAAAAAACTTAAAGTGACTGTATGTGAAGTAACGTAATTATTATCCTGAAATTCATTACCATAATTAGGAATAGTTCCATAAGCTACCCAAGAAATAGCTGATTCATCAGTAGTCCAACTCACAATTGCTTTATCGCTATGGGCTTCAACTTTAATATCACTGATAACAGGAGGAGTAATATCAATAACACCCCCACCCCCACCTCCACCAGTGGTAACCAATGGACTGCCGCTTCCGCCAAAAGCAGTGCCAGTTAATTGAGTTAAATTAGGCGTAGTATCACTTCTAATTTTTGCCCAGATGTAATTGCTAGCAGTATCTACTCCCGAATCAGAACAAGGCGACCAAGCTGTATCGTTCCACCAATACAATTTCAAACTTGATTCGTCTTTACCAGAAATTTCACTATCAGCATAATAAAGCCGAATTTCTATTCCAGCAGCAGTACTGTCTGGAGAGACATAGACATCAATGTATTTACCAATATCACCAGTAAAACCAGTTCCAGGATTACCTGAATATTTAGCTGCAGTTACGGTAGCAGTTCCTCCTGTTACTACAATTTCAGTATTAGCTTCTGTTTTAGCGTCAAGAGTGCCATCGGTTACTGAATCTGTTTTACTATTTTCTATCTCAGCCCCGATCCATGGGTCATAGTTAACATTGTCTGAAACGGCATCCCCGAGACCCGAGCCAACACCTCCGGGTCCACTCTTATCTCCCCACCAGTTGTTGGTGGCATTAACAGTGTCAGTTGTGCTGCCGTTGAAGATGCCGTATTGCTTATTGCCCACAATATTATTGAAGTTGGCGGTGATTTGATCAGCATTAGCATCTTTTTCAATCAAAATACCCCCAGCAGTAGCTGCGTCAGAAGTATTATTCCTGGTAATATTGTTACCTCGAATAATAGTATTAGTTTCATCGGCTCGGAGACGAAAGCCAGAAGCAGTATTTCCGCTAATGGTATTACCAGTTATGGTAGTGTCCTTAGTATGAAGAATGGCAATGCCATATTTTCCGTCCTTAATATCATTATCTATAATCTGTGAACCATCCGTAGTATAAGTATCAGGAGGATAAGTAGTACTATCCCCGTTAATGTAAATCCCGGTTTGATTACCCGTAAGAGTATTTTCGGAAACTAAAACATTTTTTGAGTAATAAAGGAGTATGCCGCTTCCACTCCAATCTGAACCATCATAATAATTGCCATTCACAGTATTTTTACTCACAGTACCCGTTGCTCCTCGGCTAATTTGGATACCATTTTGAGCAACAGCAGTTATCTCTCCTGCGCCAGTTATTATGTTACCAGTAATAGTCGCTGTAACATCGGTACTTGTATAATCATTATCCCCATCCACGACAATTCCACCTTTGCCCCATTTATCAACCGTATTGTTACTGATAGTAACGTTGGAGCCTTCTACTACAAAAATTCCCCATCCGTCTGCACCTTTTGGAGGATTGTTGCCAAATTTCGTGATAGTATTATTTGAGATAGTTCCATTAGCATTATGGTAGACGATGCCCGTATATCGAGGATCTGCACTGGACTTGTTGAGGCCGTCAATGGTAAAGCCGCTGATATTTACAGTAATACCATGGGCAGATGTTCCATTCACTTCAATTAGTGTTTGGAATGCAGTGCGACGGTGCGTCCAAGTAGTTGCTGCCATCGTGTCAGGAGCTTCAATAATTGTTGTTCCAGCTCCTGTTCCTTGCAGAGTTAAAGATTTATCAATAACCAATTGTTCTTTATAATTTCCTGCTGCCACATTGATGGTGTCGCCAGAAGAAGCGGCATTAATAGCAGCTTGAATAGAATTAGTATTCACTTCTCCTTCTACAGTCCAATTAACGACGACAGGATTTTCAGCTGTTCCATAATTAATGGTAGTAGTAATTTTAATAGTACCCATCCCATTAGAAAATGAAGCATTAACACTAGTAACGTCATGAGTATCTCCATCAGAATCTGTCTTGAACCCTGGATTAAGGGTGCCTTGAAGAGTAACTACTCCCTTATCAAGAGTAATAGTGCCATTAAATGCTTGCTCAGAAGTATAGGGAGGAAGCCCTGATTTATCTGGTGTAAATCTTAGATGATCACCACTAATACTGTAAGTACCATCACTAATTCCAGTGACAACAGCTGGAAAAGTACCAATTAAAGAACTTGTGAAGGCAGTATCATTATTCCCAACAGTTAAAGTACCGGAAGTGATAGAACCATTAAGAGAATCTGCTTCCACTTCTCCTTCTACAGTCCAATTAACGACGACAGGATTTTCAGCTGTTCCATAATTAATGGTAGTAGTAATTTTAATAGTACCCATCCCATTAGAAAATGAAGCATTAACACTAGTAACGTCATGAGTATCTCCATCAGAATCTGTCTTGAACCCTGGATTAAGGGTGCCTTGAAGAGTAACTACTCCCTTATCAAGAGTAATAGTGCCATTAAATGCTTGCTCAGAAGTATAGGGAGGAAGCCCTGATTTATCTGGTGTAAATCTTAGATGATCACCACTAATACTGTAAGTACCATCACTAATTCCAGTGACAACAGCTGGAAAAGTACCAATTAAAGAACTTGTGGAGGCAGTATCATTATTCCCAACAGTTAAAGTACCGGAGATAGAACCATTGATAGAACCATTAAGAGGCCCCACATTAATAGTTTTTGGATTAAGCGTATCTGCTCTCGCTCTTCCGGCTATTATTACTATCCCCACAACCGCGAAAACGCTTACTAAAATTGCAATAAATTTTTTGTTCATATTATTGTTTGCTTGCCTCACCCAAATTTTTACTTTGCAAATATTTGGGCGGGTAAATTAAAAGATTGGCGCTATTTAAAAACGCCAATCTAATCCGACCTTTTTTAGAGATTTTACTTTTATTTGGTTTTTGGGGCTAAATGCTCGAAAAACCCTTGATTTGAGATAAAAATACCCCATGTTTTTTAAAATTAGTGCCTGGCTCTGCCCCACCGGTAGTCCAGAGCCAAGCAGTTCCATTATAGCAAATAATTTTTAAAATGTCAAATGTTTTGTCAAATGTTTTTGGAAATAATATTTAGAATTATTTAGGTGTAATTTTTTAGGATTTCTTCTAAAATGTCTTGAGGAATTGGGATCGGCTCTCCAGGTTTAGTAATTCCCGGATATTTCCAAGCGCTAATGATGGTAATAATCTTTTGTCTATTATCGCGAGGTCGAAGACCGTGACGAGTTTTTAGAGATTGTTTCCTATCTGACTGCCAGGCTGGTATTTTGCTCGCAATGACGCTTTCGTTGTTAATTTTGAATTTTGAATTTAATTTTTTATTTTTTATTTTTGATATTTCGTTTTGTATTTGGTACATTACCCAAATTTCATAAGGATGTTTTTTTGAACCAGCAGTTTGCATTGAAGCAATAGTTTCAGGCGCAATCCCCTTTTCGGTTCTTTGGGGAAAACGCAAGACTCTTTTAACTTTGCTTTCTGACAAACCGTAAAAAGCCATTTTCGCTAATGAATGTTTTGTCCAATAATAATTGCCCCCAAACGGAATTGTGTATTGAGAAAGATGGGTTGTCATTTTCTGATTTCAAAGGTTTTGAAGGTTTCTTCTAAATTTGTTTCTCGCTCCTCTATTTTTTCAATTCTGCCTTTAAAGAATAGTTTTAAATAATTAAGCAAGGCCTCAATGTTTTTTTCTTCTCCCTGGGCAACTAAAGTTACGGTTTCGTCGTCGTTATTTCTAACCCAGCCAGTAAGTTTTAACTTTCTGGCGAATTTTTTAGTAAAGTAGCGGAAACCCACCCCTTGAACTGTGCCGGAGAAAATAAACTTTTTTGTCGTCATCTTAATGGTGTTTTATGATTATTACGTCGCCGTCTTCAACAATATAATCTCTGCCCTCTGTCCTCACTAAACCTTTTTGATGGGCTTTTTGCCAGTCCCCTACTTCAACTAGTTTTTGCCAGTTAATGACTTCGGCTTTGATAAATTTCTCTTTGAAATCAGAATGAATCATTTCTGCCGCCTCTATTATTTTTGCGCCTTTTTTAATTGGCCAGGCTCTGGCTTCAGCAGTGCCGACAATGGTAAAAAAACTGATTAGATTTAGAATTTCGTAGGCCTTTTTGATTAAATTGCTTAAATCAGGATTTTGATTTAAATCAGCGATAAAATATTCTGCTTTTAGTTCTTTGATTTTATTTAATACAGTTTGAGAAATTTCTTTTGACGCTTGGTTAATGTTTAATAAATAAATTTGTTTTTTAACTGTTAGTAAATTTAAATTTTTTATTGATGGTTCTTCTAAAAATTCCGAATCAAAAATTGAAAAAAGCAAATTGCCATTTTCCAATTCATTTTTTACTTGATTTAAAATTTCCATTTCTTTTTGACTTTCTTTTATTCCGGCCTTTGCTTCGCCAGATATTTTTTCCATTCTTTTTTCTACTGTTTCTAAATCTTTAAAAATCAATTCAGTATTGATAATGTCTATGTCTCGCAAGGGGTCAATTGTTCCTTCTAAATGAGCAACTGTTGGCTCTTCAAAACATCTAACAACCTCAATAATGGCATTAGTTTCTCTAATTTGGGCTAAAAATTGATTTCCCAGTCCTTCTCCCTTATAAGCATTTTTTACCAAGCCGGCAATATCATAGAATTCAACCACTGCCGGCAAAATTTTTTCTGGTTTAGAAATTTTTGCAACTGCGTCCAATCTTTCGTCTTTTACCGGCACTACTGCCACATTTGGATTGATAGTGGTAAAAGGATAATTTTGAATATTTACTTCCTGTTTGGTTAAAATTTTAAAAAGGGTGGACTTTCCCACATTTGGCAAACCAACAATTCCAATAGAAAGCATAGTAATTCTTTCTTGTTATTATAACTCAAAACCCCCTTTTAAAAAAGCCCCCTCTTTTAAAAAAGAGGGGGCGAGTAGAAAATTTTGAAATTTTAGTTTTCAAATCTTCTATTTTGATATCTTCTCGGAGGTCTCTCGCGCATTGGTCTGGCTTCAGAAACAACAATTGTTCTGCCGTCTAATTCTTTACCATTAAACATTTCAATTGCTTTTTGGGCTTCTTCTTCAGTTGACATATCAACAAAGCCAAAACCCTTTGAGCGACCAGAAAATTTATCTGTGATAACTGTGGCGGCAGTCACTGTTCCTGCTTGAGAGAAGGTGTCTTTCAAGGTTTCATCAGTCGTATCGTAAGAAAGACTTCCTACGTATAATCTCGTATTCATCTTTTATTTTTGTTCTTTTTATCGACCTGCCCCGTTAAATCCTTATTCAACCAAGGAAGCAGGTTCGGAGCATGACGTTTTTAAACGCCTCTTTTAGTATACGCTGTTTGAAACATTTGTCAAATGAAAGGGATAAACACAAAGCCCGGATATGCTTCTTCCTTAAATTTGTTTTGGTTGATTTTAGTTGCTTCAACAATTGAATTATAAATTGGAATGACTATTTTCCCTCCGACTTTTAATTGATTTTTTAACTCTTGGGGAATTTCTATTGCGCCGGCAGAAACCAAAATTTTATCAAATGGTGCTTCTTTTTTATAGCCAAACTTGCCATCTCCTAAAACAAATTTCACGATTCCCTTTTTTATAAAGTTATATTTTTTTACATTATTCTCGCCAAATTCTTTTAATTCTGGAATTATTTCAACAGCAATTACTTTGCCGTTTTTCCCTACGCAATGAGCCAATAAAGCAGTTGTCCAGCCAGAGCCAGAGCCAATATCTAAAATTTTTTCTCCTTCTTTTGGTTGGAGTAATTCAAGCATAAAAGCCACCACCAATGGTTGAGAAATCGTCTGACCCTTGCCAATTTCTAAGGCGGTATCAAAATAAGATAAATCTTTGTCAATTACAAAATCTTCTCTTTTAATTTTTTTAAAGGCTTCAATAATTTTTTCTGTTTTAAGCCAACCTTCGTTTTTTAAATTCTCTACCAAACCCTGTAAAGTTGGCATTTATTTATTAGATTTATTTAATTCTTTGAGAAGTTTTTTAAGGTCAAGATTATAAGTTTCGCAGACTTCCTTTAGAGTTAAATTTTGAATTTCAAAAATAGCAAAAGGACAAGTTAAACAAGGTACTTGATATTTAGTTAAAATTTTTAAGAATTTCTTGTTGTCTACAATTTCTGAAAGCAAAGTATTGCCTGTGATTTTAGCGGTTTTTTTCATAATAAAAACTTGGAGAGTTTATTATCAATTGTAGCAAGTAGCAATTGAAAGGTCAAAAATAACACTAGGTACGATATCAGATGTCGCGCATTGGATTGGAAATCTCGCATTCGCGAGAGATTCTTCGCTGTGCTCAGAATGACAATATACGAGAGATTCTTCGCTACGCTCAGAATGACTATTTAAAGAAATAAAAAATGCTGCTCCTTCTCTGCCTTGCGACTTCAAAGGAGCAGCGTGGTGATTCTTAGTCGCCTTGCGGTTTCTAAGGATCACCGTGGTGATTCTTAGTCGCCTTGCGGTTTCTAAGGATCACCGTGCTACCTTCTAGTTGCCTTGCGGCTTCTAAAAGGCAGCGTGCTATTGCTTAGTTGCCTTTCGGCTTCTAAGCAACAGCACTTTCATTTTAAATTATTTTAAAAATAAATCAAGTGCGACTGTGGATAACTTGTGAATAATAATTATTCGTATCTTAAGGCATCAATTGGATTTAAATTGGCGGCTTTTTTTGCAGGATAATAACCAAAAACTAAACCAACCAGAAAAGAAATTCCAAGAGCTAAAACAACTGAGACTGGAGAAATAGAAGTATAAACATTAACTATTTTAGCAAAAAGAATTGAACCTAACCAACCAGAAATAATTCCAAGTATTCCTCCTAAACTGGTTAAAATAATGGCTTCCGAGAGAAATTGATGAGTAATCTCAATTTTTTTGGCACCAACTGCTTTTCTTAAACCAATCTCACGTGTTCTCTCAGTGACAGTGGTAAGCATCATATTCATAATTCCCACTCCGCCAACGAGAAGTGAAATTCCGGCAATAGAGGCGAGAAAGATTGTGAAAGTGGTAGTAATTTGATTTAAAGCAGAAAGAATATCTTGCTGAGAGATAAAAGAGAAATCAGGTTCAGAAACTTTATGTTGAAGAAGGAGAACTTTGGTGATTTCTTCTTGGATTTGTGAAAGTTGGTTTTGGTTTGAAACGCTGACGGAGATAGTTGCCAGATAATCAACTCCGGCCAACATTTTTTGGATTGTTAAAAGAGGAACAATAATTGAATCATCTTCCAAACCAAATCCCCCTCCTTTTGACTCTAAAACTCCGACTATTTTAAAATTTACTCTATTTATTTTGATATTTTTTCCAATTAGATTGTCATCATCAGGGAAAAGGTCTTCTTTGATATTTGCGCCAATAATTGCTATTTTGTTATAACTTTTGTCATCAGTAGGAGTTAAAAATCTGCCGCTTTTAAGTTTTAAGTTTCTAACAGAATAATAATCACTGGTAGTGCCAACAACTGAGGCTCGGGTGTTATAACCGGTCTGGCTTACAATTTGGTATTGCCTTTGAAAAACCGGCGCGACGAAAGCTACCCCATCGATTTTTCTTATTAAATCAATATCTTCATTTTTTAAAGAAGTCATACTGCCTCTTCCCAATGAAACAGACCCCCTTTGATTTGAAGAAGCGCCAGGATAAATAATTAAAAGATTTGAACCTAGACCTTCAATAACTGATTCAATTGTTTTCTGTACTCCTTCGCCGATTGAAATCATTACTATTACCGAGGCAATACCAATAACTATTCCCAAAATAGTTAAAAATGTTCTAAGTTTATTGGCTTTTAAAGCATTTACTGATTCTGATAATAAATCATTGACTTTCATTTTATAATTTAATTAAAATTAAAAAATATTTTGTTTTTATTTTCTTCATCAGAAACAATCTTGCCGTCTTTCAAATAAATAATCCGTTGAGCATATTGGGCTATATCTGGCTCGTGAGTAATCATTACAATGGTTCTTTTTTGTTTTTGATGGAGAAAACAAAGAGTTTCCATTATTGCTTCTGATGATTTTGAATCTAAATTTCCTGTTGGCTCGTCTGCTAAAATAATTGATGGGTCGTTAACTAAAGCTCGGGCAATTGCCACCCTTTGAGCCATTCCCCCAGAAATTTGGTTAGGATAATAAAACCAGAATTTTTCCGCAAAAGAAACTGCTTCCAAAGCTTCTTTGGCTAATTGCTCTCTTTTTGAAAGAGGTTGATTGCTATAAAGCAGTGGCAACATTACATTTTTAAAAATAGTGACTCTTGGTAAAAGATTAAAAGATTGAAAAACAAAACCAATTTTTTTATTTCTAATTTTTGCCAATTCGTCATCTGATAAATTAGAAACATCCTCTCCGTCTAAAATATATTTACCAGAAGTGGGAGTGTCTAAACATCCTAAAATATGCATTAGGGTTGATTTTCCTGAGCCAGAAGGACCCATAATGGCAACAAATTCACCATCATTAACTCTTAAAGAAACCCCATCCAAAGCTCGGGTTTCTATTTCACCAGTTTTGTAAATTTTTGTTATATTTTTAGTTTCCAACATATTTACTATCTCATCATTGGCATTCCGCCACCTCCTCCCATTCTAAACTGAGAACTGTTAAAGAAAGAATTTTGTTTTAGAGTGGAAGTGTTTTGATTAGGAACGATAGTTCGAACAATAATATAATCTCCCTCATTTAAGCCAGAGATTATTTCTATATTCTCTTCATCACTTATTCCAGTTTGAACAAATTTTTCTTTAGGTGGAAATTCTAAAGTAACTGTTTTTTGTGAGCGTTGTCTTTGATTAGTTGAAGTTTGCGATTTGAATAAAGTTAAATCTGCCTCATCAGGAACTTCAACAAAACTTTTTTCGTTTCTTGTTTTAAGAGCAGTTAGAGGAATAGTCAAAACATCGGTTTTTTCTTCTACCACAATATTGGCGTCAACTGTCATTGAAGCTTTCACTTTTTCTAAATCAGGCGAAGGTTCAATGGAAATTTTAACTGGATAAGAAACTACTCCCTGTGATGTCTGGCCCAATAATCCGACTTCAGTTACCCTGCCTTTTAAAGTTACTCCTGGTAAAGCATCAAAAGTTAAAGTGGCTGATTGTCCTTCTTTTACCAAAGCCGCGTCTATTTCTGTTAAGGTAATTTCTGCTATTTTATTGTCAGTAATTAAAGTACCGATAGTAGTATTGCTGGAAATTAAATCGCCTTTTTTTATTTCAAAATTTGTTATGATTCCGCTCAAGGGTGCTTCGGACCCTGTTAATTCTCCTCTCAAGGGCACCCTAACATAACAATTATCAAGATTATCTTCCGCTTCTTTTAAAGCATTTTCTTTTTGTCTAATGGAATACTCCTGATTTTTAATATCTTGTTCGTAATTTTTTAATGTTGTCTTGTATTTTTCAATGGTATTTCTATTTGAAGTAATTGTATTTAGATATTGATTTAAACTTGCTGCTGCTTCTGATAAAGAAGTGAGTTGAGAAACAGTAACTGTAATGGGAATTTCAGTAAAAACAGAATGATTGTCATACAAATCTTTATAGGAAAGAAGGTTATCGCGATTACTTCTGATTAAATCAAATAAGTTTTTAATGGTGTAATAACTTGACTGTAAAAAATTATCAAAGTCATCTTGGTTAACTGGTAATTTTAGCAATTGATAGTCTCTGAATAAATTGTAGTACTCGCTTAGAAGTTTATTAAAAGAATCTATCTGTTGGTTTTTGGTGTAAGGCAAGTTATTGTAGAAACTGACAACCTGAGCATAAAAATCCAAATCTTTTAGATTAGTTTCTTTTGTTGTTTCTGAGTCAAAAACTCCCTTTACAGTTGTCACTAAGGAAGGAAGACTGCCATAAATTGTTGAAAGATTCTGAAAAGCATCTTCATAGGCTTTGTTTAAATCGTTGGTTGTTTGTTCTTTTTGGGAAATTAGTTTTTCAAGAGACATCTGAGCCATTTCTAAACTAAACTGGGCGTCTTTAACTTGTTTTTCATAATTTTTTGAGTCTATTTTTAAAATCAGGGCGCCGGCGTTAACAGGAGTGTTATTTTTTACTCCAATATAGACAACCTCTCCCCCGATTTTTGATTTGATATCTAACTGGTCAGGGATAGTTATATAACCGCTGCCAGAAACGGTTTTGCTGATTGTTCCTTTAGAAACTTGACCGATAATATATTTAGTCACTTCCTTATTGGTGGTTTTTTTATAGATAAAATAACCACCAACAATAATGATGGCAATTAATATGAAAATTAAAATTTTATTTTTTGCTAATTTTTTCATGAAGTTTAAAGAATTGTTAGCCATAAATTTAATTATTAAATTTTTTTATTTTCTGGGAGGTTTTTTGAAAATATCTTCAGTTTTTAAAATTTTCTCCGCTTCAATAATTGTTCCTTTCTTTTTTCCAATTACTGCTACCGACTCCCCTATTTTCAGAGGTTCGGAAAGATTCTGTCTCAATGTAGAGGTTTGAATTTCTAATATTTCACCAAAATAAGTTTCCAGGATAAAGCCTTTGTTTGTAAGTTCCTTTATATTACCACGCCAGACAAAAGATTGAAAACGGGACGGAGGTTTTGGGGGGCCGATTCTTCTGTAAAAATAGCCATAAACTGGCGGGGGCATCTGCTTTTTTGATTGAGAAAAAAAATAAGGATGAAGAGGTGTTCTGTTTAGGATTAGACTGCCAATTAAAATTAAGCCGAAGAGGACGAAAAAAGAAATAAGAAGTGGTCTTCGGTAAACCACTGCTAAATTTTTGGCAAATAATTCCAAGATTATTAGAATCACTAAGACAATAAGAATTAATAGCCAGGGAAGATTTATCAGAAACATTTTTAAACCGTGTGGGCCTATATGGGAAAGAAAAAATAGTCCTGTAACTTTTAAATTAAAGAAAACAAAACTTAAAATAAGCAATGCCAAAAGAATTAAAGCAATTATGCCTACTATTAGAAGGACGTTTTTTAAAATAAAAGAAAATTTAGATTTTATTTTTACTTTCCCATTTTTAATTTGAGTAAGAATTTTTTCTTTCAATTTTTGGGTGTTGTTAGTTTCCTCTTTTTCCATAAATTTAATTAAAAGATTCTGAATTATTAACGGATTTTTTTATAATTTCTTTTGCCCTTTTGATTCTGGTTCCAACGGTGGAAATAGGTATTTTTAAGATATCGGAGATTTCCTGATAAGAAAGATTCTCATAAAAAAATAAAACAAACGGCTGACGATATTTAAAATTTAATTTATTTAGTTTTTTGTCTATTAATTCGAATTTTAAGTTGTTTTCTAAATCTTTTAGAATGTCATTTTCCGATATACTTTTCGCGGCCAAAACATCAAAATCTAAATTGATAAATTTTGTTGAAAGATAATGTTTTTTTCTTAAATAATTGACTAACTCGTTGTGGGCTATTTGATAAAGCCAGGGAGTGAATTTTTTCTTTGGATTAAAACTTAAAATATTTGAATAGGCCTTTAAAAAAATATCTTGAGTTAGGTCTTCTACTTCCTCTTTAGTCTGAATAAATCTAAAAAGGTAGTTCTGTATCTTCTTACCGTATCTTAGCACTAATTCACCGAAATCTTCTAAATTTCCTTTCTGGACGCTGGTGGCGATTTGTTCATCAGAGATGGTTTCTTTTTTGGGAAAATTGTTATTTACTCTCATATAATTATACAAATTTCTTTGATTTTTATTTCATTTTCTTCAGGTTTATGGTTCTTCGGGAGAATTTTAGTGCAAAACGATGGGCTTCATCTCGCACTTTGAGTAAGGTGTCCTTTTGACTTTCAATTAGATTCTTAACCGTGATTTTTGTATTTTTTGGAAAAACAAATTTGTCTTTCTGATATTTTGATATTCCAACTAAGGGAATTTTCACTTGTAATTTTTTAAATATTTTTGACAGATATTCTATTTGGGGTTTGCCGCCGTCAATGACAATTAAATCTGGCAATCTCCATTCTTGGTGTTTTAATCTTCTTTGAATGACTTCTCCTAAAGCCTCTAAATCATTTTTTGGTTTGGCGTCTTTGATTTTAAAAATTCTATAGTCAGAAGGTGATTTTTTTGAATTTATGAAAACTACCATTGAGCCATAAGGAATTTTACCCTGGAAATAAGAGATATCATAACCCTCAATTCGATAAAGATTTTGCTTTAAATAATAGTCTTCTTTGGAAATTAAGGCTACATCTTGAATATGTTTTAAGGCTTTTAATTTTTCTGGATTTTCTTTAGCGATAATTTTAAAAAGTTTTTTATTTTCGCCCTTTAGAAAGAGAATTAAGTTATCTATATTTTTCTGGTAATCTTCTTTTGAGATAGCGCCAATACAGGCGCCGGGACAGAGTCCTATTTGATAATCAAAACAGGGTCTAAAAGAGTTAATTTTACAAGTGCTGTATGGAAAAAAACGCCGTAAAATCTTTAAAGCATTGTTTACAAGCGTTAAGCTTTGATAAGGGCCGAAAATTTCTGCTTTTTCCGGCGGAAATTTTTTTAGTTCCTGACCTCTCACAATAATTGGATGAGTAAAGTCTTTTTTTAAAATCACCAGATAAATAAAAGAGCGGTTGTCTCTTTCTTTAATATTGTATTTTGGCCAATATTTTTTGATTAGATTTGCTTCTAAAACCACTGCTTCTAAAAGATTGTTAGTTTTGATATATTTGACCTTTTTTGCCAGACTGACCATTTCAGAAATTCTCGGCTCCAGTCCCTTTTCAAAATAATTTGAAATTCTTTTTCTTAAAGAGGTTGCCCGGCCAACATAAAGCACTTTGCCATTTTTATCCAAAAAAAGATAAACACCGCTTGATTTTGGAAATTTTTTAACTTGTTCTTTAAGAGATGCCATAAGAAATTATTGTAAGTAATGTTTAAGATATTGACCAGTATAAGAATTTTTTGTTTTTATAATTTCTTGCGGTATTCCTTCAATAATCAATCTTCCTCCTTTTTCACCGCCTTCTGGTCCTAAATCAATAATATAATCTGCGCATTTTATTACATGCATGTTATGTTCAATCATAATTACTGAATTTCCCTTTTCAATCAATTTGATTAAAACTTTAAGGAGCATTTCTATATCGTAATAGTGGAGGCCGACCGTTGGTTCGTCTAAAAGATAAAGAACTCTTCTCCCTAAAGGATGAGTAAGTTCGCGGGCCAATTTAATTCTTTGGGCTTCTCCGCCAGACAAGGTGGTGGCTGATTGTCCTAATTTAATATAACCTAGTCCAACTTCTTTTAAAACCTGTAATTTCTCTGTAATAGGATAAATTCCTTCAAAAAATTGGAGTGCTTCTTCTACTGTTAAATCCAACACCTCGCTGATATTTTTTCCTTGATATTTTACTTGTAAAGTTTCTCGATTGAATCTTTTTCCGTGGCAAACTTCGCATTCCACTAAAACTGGCGGCAAAAAATGCATTTCAATTAATTTATAACCCGCTCCTTCGCAAGCCTCGCAGCGACCGCCTTTAACATTGAATGAAAACCTAGAAGCAGAATATCCCCGTTGTCTCGCTTCTTCTAAAGAAGCGTAAAATTCACGGATTGGAGTAAAAATTCCGGTATAAGTGGCGGGATTTGAACGAGGAGTACGGCCAATTGGCGCTTGGGTGACCATTACTACTCTGTCTAAATATTCACTGCCTAAAATTTTTGACACCTTCTCTAAATCTTGAGGAAGACGATAAATTAGCTTAACAAGATTTTTATACAAGACATCGTAAATTAAAGAAGATTTTCCACTGCCAGAAACGCCAGTGACAACCACCAATTTTCTTAAAGGGATTTCCACATTAATATTTTTCAGATTATTTGCTCTGGCGCCGATTATTTTAAGTTTTTCTGTTATTTGTCCTCTTAAAGGATTTTGGACAAAAACTGTTCTTTTGCCTCTTAAATAATCCAAAGTTAAAGATTGGTATTTTTTTTCATTTTCGATTAATTCCTCTGTCTTGCCACAAGCAGTAATATAACCGCCTTTAACTCCTGCTCCCGGACCTAAATCTACTAAATAATCTGAAGAATAAATTGTTTTTTCATCGTGCTCAACCACGATTATAGTATTGTTTCTTTCTTTTAAGGTTTCTAAAATTTTAATTAGTTTGTCAGTGTCTCTTTCGTGAAGTCCGATTGTTGGTTCATCTAAAACGTATAAAGCATTTGAAAGTTGAGAACCAATTTGGGAAGCCAATCTAATTCTTTGGGCTTCTCCGCCAGACAAAGTTTCTGCTTCTCGGCTTAAACTCAAATAAGAAAGTCCAACTTCACTTAAAAATTTTAATCTTTCTTTTATTGTTTTAATCAAATCAGCAACAATAATTTTTTCTTTCTCTTTCAAATTCGCTTCGTATTTATTAAAAAATAAATAAAGTTGGTCAACTGATAAGTTGCTTAATTCATAAATATTTTTGCCATTGATTTTTACGGCTAAGGCTTCTGGTTTTAGTCTTTTTCCTTCGCAAACTGGACAAATTTCATTGGTAAAAATATCTTCTTTCCCCAAACCATGACAAGCAGGACAGGCGCCATAAGGACTGTTAAAGGAGAAAAGACGGGGTTCAACTTCTGGAAAAGCAAAATTATCTTTTGGACAAGTCCAAAGACTTGATAAAAGAAGGGTTTCTTTTATTTTATGAGGCGGTTTTTCTTCTTCAAAAATTACTTTCACCAAACCCTTGCTATAATTTGTTGCATTTTCTATTGCTTCAAAAAGTCGTGATTCATCGTCAATTAAGACAGTGTCAATTACAATTTCAATAGTGTGATTTTTATAACGCGAAAGTTCAATTTTGTCGTGAAGAGAATATTTTTTCGAATCAATATAAGCAAAAGAATAACCCAGGGATAGAAAATCATAAAGCATTTGATAATACTCCCCTTTTCTACCCCGAACAACTGGCGAAAGAATAGTGACAGTTTTATTTTTTAAATTTTTTGCTTTTTCTTTAATAATATCCGTCATTTCGTCTAAGGAGAGTTTTTGAATTTTTTCTCCGCATAAAGGACAAAAGACTTCTCCCATTCTGGCAAAAAGCACTCGCAAATAATCGTGGATTTCTGTTAGAGTGCCGACAGTTGAACGTGGATTATGGCTTAAGGCTTTTTGGTCAATGGCAATTGCTGGCGAAAGACCTAAAATTTCGTCAACATCTGGTTTATCCATTTGGCCTAAAAACTGTCTGGCATAAGGAGATAATGATTCTAAATAACGACGTTGACCTTCGGCAAAAATAGTGTCAAAAGCCAAGGAAGACTTTCCGCTTCCAGAGACGCCACTAAAAACAATCAACTTATTTTTTGGCAGTCTTAAGTTGATATTTTTTAAATTATGAACTCTTGCTCCTTTAATAATTATTTCATCTTCCATAGAATTTAATCAAAAGTAATTAATTCCTCTACCTTTTTATAGATGCTTTCGGGAGTAATCTGATGCTTTTTGTTGTATTCCAATTGAATTTTTCTTCTTCTTTGAGTTTCTTTGATTGCGTTTTTAATTGAACCGGTTAAATTATCAGCGTAAATAATCACTTTACCTTTAACATTTCTCGCAGTTCTTCCCATTGTTTGAATTAAAGAAGTTTCACTTCTTAAAAATCCTTCTTGGTCAGCGTTTAGAATTGCCACCAAAGTGACTTCTGGCAAATCAAGCCCTTCTCTTAAAAGATTGACTCCAATCAAAACGTTAAATTCTCCTTCTCTGAATTTAGTTAAAATTTCCGCTCGCTGTAAAGTTTTGATATCAGAATGAAGATAATTTGCTTTGATATTTTTTCTTAAAAGATAATCGGTCAATTCTTCAGCCATTTTTTTAGTCAAGACATTAACAATCGCGCGCTCCCCCCTTTTTTCAATCATTTCCAATTCTTTCAAGACATCATCAATTTGGCTATAATTAGTTGTTTTATCAAAAACTGGTCGGACTTCAATTGGCGGGTCAACCAGTCCGGTTGGCCTAATAATTAATTCTACGATTTGCTGGGAATTCTTTTTTTCAAAATCATTAGGAGTGGCAGAAGTAAAAATTGTTTGGTCAATCCTTTCCAAAAATTCCTCAAATTTTAAAGGTCGGTTATCTAAAGCCGATGGCAGGCGCCAGCCATATTGAACTAAGACTTCCTTTCTTGAACGGTCGCCTTCATACATTCCCCTAATTTGAGGAATGGAAATGTGGGATTCATCAATAATTGTCAGAAAATCAGGTCTGCCATCTTTGGTCGGAAAATAAGAAAGCAAAGTATCTGGTGGTTCGCCCATTAGTTTGCCAGTTAAATGCCTTGAATAATTTTCAATGCCATGGCAATAACCCAAAGTTTTAATCATTTCAATGTCATATTTCGTTCTTCTTTCCAATCTTTCTGCTTCTAAATAAAGTTTATTTTTATTAAAGTAGTCTAATCTTTCTTTTAATTCTTTTTTAATTTCTTCAATCGCCTTTTCTCTCTGCGGCTCCAAAGAAATAAAATGTTTGACTGGAAAAATTATCACTTCTTTTAGTTTTTCAATAATTTTTCTGGTTAAATGGTCTAATAAAGCCAAGTCATAAATTTTTTGGTCTTTGATTTCAACATAATAAATTACCTCTCCGGTGATAGGCATAATTTCAAAAACATCTCCTCTTACTCTAAAATAGCCCGGTTTTAAATCGCTATTAGTGCGAGTGAATTGAATTTTTACCAGTTGTCTGATTAAGTCTCCGCGAGTAATTGGTTTTTCAATTTCTAAATGAATGGCAGAAGCGAAATAATTTAAAGGCACTCCTAAGTTATAAATGCAAGAAACTGAAGCCACGATAATGACATCGCGCCGAGTCATTAAAGAGGAAGTTGCTTTGTGTCTTAATTTATCTATTTGTTCATTGATAAGGGCTTCTTTTTCTATATAAGTATCAGAAATTGGCAGATACGCTTCTGGTTGGTAATAATCATAGTAAGAAACGAAATAGTTAACTGAATTTTCTGGGAAAAAAGTTTTGTATTCATGATAAAGTTGGGCAGCCAAGGCTTTATTTGGCGCAATTACCAAAACAGGCAAATCAAAATGAGAAATAACATTTGCCATTACATAAGTTTTTCCGGAACCGGTAACCCCCATTAAAGTTTGAAAACGATAGCCTTTTTTTATTCCTTCTATTAGTTGTTTTATGGCTTGAGGCTGGCCGCCGGCTGGTTTATATGGTGCTTTAAGTTTAAAAATAGGCATAGAAATAGAAAACCACCCCATTTTAGAGTTATAAAGCCTCTAAAATAGAGTTCAAATTTCTATTCTATCACTTTTATTCTTAATTAGCAATAGAAAAGATAATGAAATTAGTGGATGATATCAGTAATTAATTACTAATGAATGAAGGGGTTAATTAATCTTTTATTTGAATTTAAATTTTATTTATATTTATTAAAAATAAACAACATTCGTGAAAAATTTCATTAAAAATATTGATAAGTTTTCATTAGTAGGTAGATTTGATAAAAATTGACCACTTTTAGTATCTATCGCAGTAATAATTGGGATATCCTTTTCATCAAATATGTCATAATAATTAGTTACTACATATAAAACTGAACCATCTGAGTTAAGAAAGAATTTGGGATCATCATCACAACTATCACCTCGATTTTTGCAGATTTTGCAGATATCAGGATCCCAATCAGTTACTAAACCAGTTTTAGTATCAATAGCTGCAAGGTAATTTCTTTCCTGGCCGCCAATGGAATGAAAGTTACCTCCCACGTATAAAATTGATCCGTCTGGACTGAAAGATAAAGATTCTACATGGGAGAAAGGTTGTGGCCGGGAATCAGAATTAGGATTCCAATCAGTTACTAAACCAGTTTTAGTATCAATAGCAGCAAGATTATGTCTTTCTTGACCTCCCACGCTATCAAAATTACCACCAACATACAAAATTGAACCATCTGGGCTAAATGAGAAAGTAAATACTCCAAACCAATAATAAGGCATTATTTCTTCCACTTCTGCTAGAACAGACGGAGCCATTTGGACATCAGGATTCCAATCGGTTACTAAACCAGTTTTAGTATCAATAGCTGCAAGATAATTTCTTTCCTGGCCGCCAATAGAATTAAAGTTACCTCCCACATATAAGATTGATCCATCTGGACTAGAAGATAAAGCGCGCACTGTACCCTCAACTTGCTGAGGATTCCAATTAGTTGCTAAACCAGTTTTAGTATCGATAGCTGCTAGATTATGTCTTTCTTGACCACCCACCCTATCAAAATTACCACCAACATACAGAATTGAACCATCTGGACTAAGAGCTAAGGAAAGAATTACATAATCAACTTTAGCTCCTAGAGATAGGCTAATAAGATCCCCATGAGCATCTGGATTCCAACTAGTAAGCTGGCCAGTAAGAGAATTAAATGCTGCTAAATGATGTCTGACTTCACCACCCACGCTATCAAATGACCCTCCAATATACAATAACGAATCATCTGGACTTAAAGATAAAGCATAAACTGCGTCACTTGTATTAAAATTTAAAGGGAGTACTTTACCAGTTTTAACATCTACAGCAGCAAAATTTTTTCTTATTTCACCTCTCATTGTAGAGATATCGAAATAATAACAAATCCCCAAGTCATAGATCTCTTCGTAGTCAGGGCATGGAGGAGGTTGGTACCCAATAATGTCAAACTCTCCGCCTACATATAAAACTGATTCATCGGAACTAAGTGTCAGACTATAAACTCTTCCTAAATTATCATTATCTTTTAAAGTAGCGATACCATTAATTGTTCTAACATTAGCAGTCCAGTTAGTTGCTAAACCGGTTGAAGTATCTACAGCGGCAAGCCCAATTCTTCTTTGTCCCCCCATTTCTACCAAATTTCCACCGACATACAGAATAGATTCATCTTTATTAAGAACCATAGCCCGAACTATACCCATCCCAAAACCTGTATGAGCTGGACCGCCTTTGGGATCCCAATTAGTAGCTAGACCTGTTGTAGTTTCTATAGCCGCAAGATGATTTCTTTGCTTACCACCAATATTATTAAATTCACCACCGACGTATAAAATTTTATCATCATGAGTAAGATATAATTTATAAATTATTGGTTTGTCAACAAAAGGACCATTAATACCATTAGAAATAAGATTTGGATTAGGGTCCCAATCGGTAGCTAAAGCTGTTCTAGTATCAATAGCAGCAAGACTATTTCTTTTTTTACCACCAATAATATCAAATTCACCACCAACATATAAAATTTTATCGTTATGACTAAGGGATAAAGTGTAAACCGGCCTATTATCACCCTCGGGGTTCCATTCAAGGGGCAAACCGGTTTTAGCATCTAAAGCAGCGAGGCCATTTCTTGGTTTAGTACCAATTTTGGTAAAAGCTCCTCCCACATATAGAATAGAACCATTATGATTAAGAGCAAGAGCATAAACTTCTTTATCTGGTGACCAATTGATATATTCAGAAGAAAATGGTTCTTTTACTCCTACATTCCAATTTATATCAACAACTCCATTAGGTAAAATATGAGCAATATTATGCCTTGCCAACTCCCCCTCCCCGACTTTACTAAAGTTCCCGCCAATATACCATCCATTTTTGCCATCTGAAATGACTGTATTAATTACCCCATTTATCTTTGGAAAAGAATTTAAAAGTTGGTTGTTGACTGTATTAAGTATAACGCCACTGCCGGTATAAGGTCCAATATAAGAGAAATCGCCACCAAGATAAGTTATATTGTTGGTAGTGGGCAAAACTGCGTAAATAGGCCCATTTACTATCCATTTTTCTTCTTGTTTAGTCGGTGAGGTAATTGTTAAATTAATAAAGGTTTTATTAACAAAAACGATTAAAAATATAATAATTATAGAAAAAAAGATTAATATTGTTGCTGATTTCTTATTCATATTTGTTTTGTTATGAATTATAAAATATTTTATCACTTTTATTCCTCTTTATCAACAAAATACCATGGATAAAATCTGTAGCACGGATGATATTTAATGTCTCTTTTTATTTATTTCAAAGTAAGTTTTAGGTAGCGGTAACGGTTGAAGTGGTCTTTAAAAAATTGAAAATTGTAGAAAGAATTTGCTTTTAAGATTTTTTCTATTTTCTTTTTCTGCCAAGAATCAAATTCAATATATATTTCTCCTTTTGGCTTTAGAAAGTTTTTTGATTGTTGAATTAGTTTTTCAATAAAATATAAGCCGTTGTTTTTGGCAAATAGAGCAATTTTAGGTTCATATTTTAAAACTGACTTTTGGATTTTAGAAGTTCTTTGTTTAGATAAATAAGGTGGATTAGCAAAAATAAAATCAAATTTACCTTTGATATTTGAATAGGTATCTGTTTGAATAATTTTATATCGAGAAGGTTTAATTTTGTTTAATTTCAGATTAATTTTAATTTGTTTTATAAATTTAGGATATTTTTCGCCAAAAACAACAATAGAGTTCGGCAAATGTTTTAAAATAGCTATTCCAATACAGCCGGAACCACTAAAAAGGTCTAAAATTTTTAGTTTTTTGCCGGAATATTTGTTTTTAATATCAATGATTACTTTTTCCAGCCAATATTCCGTTTCTTCTCGGGGAATTAAAGGTTTTAAAGATAAATCAATTTTGCAATTTAAGAAATTTCTGAAACCGATTATATAATCCAACGGCTCTCCTCTTTTTAATCTTTCCAAATCTTTAAAATAATCAGAGGTCATT
>ERZ795045.242-NODE-242-length-72191-cov-20.331166_pt1 | contig 72191 bp, 88 predicted proteins | sample MGYA00375129_ERZ795045 | MGnify/ENA primary metagenome ERZ795045 (study PRJEB30174, sample SAMN05720166) | activated sludge metagenome | isolation source: anaerobic digester from wastewater treatment plant | place: Japan | collected 2015-05-15 ...
TCCGAATCATTAAAATTCCTTAATCACGCCAAGGCACAGGGGTGGCATGCCAGCTCGCGACTCCCGTGCGCGCGGGAGAACCCCCCGCGCGCTATAAAAAAAATTTCTGAAAACCATTGGGTTAAACAAAATCAATCCCTCGCGCGCTATAAAAAAAATTTCAAAAAATTGGCTCTATAAAAAATTTCAAAAAAATTTCAAAAAAAAATTTGGGGACTCGATTAGCCATATTGGGTATAGGGATATGTGGGAGGTCTTTGGGCCATAGGATTTCGGGGTGCTGGTGAGGTATAAGGTTTCGGTCGCTGGTGGTTGTGGGTTTTTGGGTGGGGTCTATTGGGTTAAGGTATGTCTGTGGGCTATTGGGATAAGGGGTTATGGGGTGGGATTGGGCATATTTGGTTTTTGTTTCCGCGGATCTCCAGAATTCTGGACATAAGTTTAAACAATTGAAAATTAAGGAAAAAGCGAGTCTGCATTTATTCAGAATTCGTCTTTAGGTGGGACGGGCTTACTTAGCGCTGCGGCTGAGGAGACTTCAGGTGGCAATTTTTCGCGTGGAGTATCGCCCCAGCCGCTAGCGATCAATCTATCTAGGAATAGTAGTTCATCGGAGCGGGATTGGATTGACTCGAAGGTTTTCTGCAAATTTTTTATATCGTCATTTAATTTATGGATCAGCCAGACGACGGTCGCCAATTTAGCCGCGATGCGTGTACTAGTGAGTTGAGCGATGGAATCGTCTAGAGGGAAGTCGTTTGGGTTGGACGAATTTGGGTCCATAAAGATGTTTACTGCTTCGGTGAACAATTTTTGGAGTTTGGAATTAGGCCTTAAGGAGCGGAAGATTTTATCTGCGGTAGCGGCTTCGACTGCGGAGACGCCGAGCATTCTAGCTGCGTCGATGAGTGACAGGCCTTGTATGCGATGAATTAACGATATAGCGATACGCAGGGCGGTTAAGCCGTGGCGACCGCTACCGCTAATTGTTTCCTCAAGGGTAGCGCCGGTGGCTTTTGCCGCCGCTATGATAGCTGCGCGGCGTATTTCTTCGGCGTTGAGGAAGGTACGCATAGTGGGCGGCTAGACGTTCCCATGCGGCATTGATTCATTGATCACGTTTGACAGGGGTTTAGGCGGCTCTGTAGTTACGGAGCGTTTAGTGATTCGCTTATAGATGAGCTTTTGGGCGAGTTCGCGGAGATTGTCCAATGCTTGCTGGAGGTTAAGTTCCGGTTGCCAGCAATCGAACACGTGGGAGACTTGGATATCCGAATCCGAATCTCCTAGGCGATAGCCCAAGCGAGCGGTTTGCGCAGCCACTGAATGCTCTCGGAACCGATTCATAGTAAACGTATGTTTCGCTCCATTGACTTCCACTTCCACGGATAGCTGCTGCGGCGCATTCGTTTCTATGAATTTAACCAGCTCCGATATGGAGCGTACAGGTTTCCGATGAGCGGAGCTTTCGGTATCTTTATAAGATGAACCGCTTTGCTCCTGCTGCGGGTATAGGTACTGGCGCAACGCTTCGAGCACTTCATCTCTACTGGGCGTTTCCAGTAATTGACGAACGACATTAAGCAATTCCTCAGACATAATCAATACCTCCATTCGCGATTACTTAATCTTTCCTGCGCTTCTATGCGTGCTTGCTCTTCAGGTACGCCTTTAGCCATCAATTCCTCAACTAATGCGCTTAGCTCTGCTTCCTGCTCGTCATAGCTGGTGAAATCGCCGGAAGAGGCGAACAGGACTCTAGCGAACCGATCAATGCCGCTGCGCAGCTTCTCGGTGCTCTCGGCATTCACTTCCGCCATGCGCACAAACCCATTGATCAGCTTTTCCATGTCCAGAATTTTGGACGTTAGCTGCTCGGTGTTTTTGGTTATGACGTCCAGCAGCGGCGTTGCTGATGTCCAGGCAAGGCTGGCTCGTTCCAGCACCTTGCGCACTTTACGCAAGGTTTTGTTCAGCGCATAGGCTTGCCAGGCCAGCACTCCCACCGCTATCGTCATGAGCACGCTCGCCATTGTCATAAGTACAGTCATTGTCTCCATAATCCTCTGTATCACCTCCGCTCCCTGCCACTATGTATCCCAATGCCAGCAGGTTGGTTAGGATGCGTTTGACCAAACACCAGCCAGCTTCGCGGCGATAGCCGTACCTGCCTGCGGCAACGGCCATATTGCCGTTATTGCGCAGCCACTCTTCCAGTAGATCAGCTTCCCTTCGCCCATGCCATTGCAGCACATACGCCTTATAGCCCGGCTTAAATGTCAGGTAATTGCGGCCAAACAGCCCCCATCGCCACATGATCAATTCAAGATTAATGCGTCTTAGCGCTGTTGTCAATGCGCTTTTCGCTACCAGAAGGTCTTGATTTGATTCGCCTAAGGTGCAAAAATTAACGTAGATATGCGCACTGGAAAGACCCATCGGAAACTCGCCAGATTTACCCCAGTGCGTAGTCTGGGCGAACGCCCCGGCGTCCCTCAACCTCGCTCAGACTCCCGGCATCGGTCACAGCATGGTGAACCTCTCGCGATTTGTTCCAAATCACTCTTGGATACACGACCGCTACAATTTGCGCCGGGGCACGCAATCATAGGAGGTGAAGCTTATGCTACGAAGGATCAAGAAAAACACCTACCATGCAGGTGCATCTGCTGAACGTCATGCTATTTTGCGCTACCTGCGCAGATTGAAAGTCAGCGTCTATCCGCACGGCGCTATCCTGGACGAAGTTATAGATTGGATCAAAGCCAGAAAAGTTCGCTACGGTAAGCGCAAAGGAGGTCTATGAAAATAGAGATCGAGATTCCAGACGAAATAGTCGCTTCCGTCGGCTCGGCAATGATCCCTCGCACCAATCGCCCTGAAATCAAAGCCCAATATCCTCAACCGGAAGAAGTCTTCAAGGATCATTTACAAAGAATGATAAGTAATTGGGTTAATGATCAAGTGCGCCTCAATCCGCCGGAGACCATCAAAGCGATATATGAGCAGTATATGAAGCTCAACGATCAAATAAAATCTATGGTCGAGCCGAAAATCAAGGTGCACGGCAATGAGGCGTAAGATCTCTATTCTCTTGGCGGTGCTGTTGTCGGCTGCTGCGGCGCAAGCTAGCGACGATAGCGAGCTTGCGCTCGCAGTCGGTTTCATGGCTGTCGGCAATTTTGCCGATTGGGCGACTAGCTGGAAATGGGTTGAGTATAACCCTATACTGGCGGAGACTGCTGGCCCGTACAAAGGCAGGTTCTACCATCGCGGCACCGCAGTGAAAGCAGGCGTAGTTATCGGCATGGCCGGAGCGACGCTGCTGCTGGCGAAGAAAGTGCCTTGGCTGAAAAGACCATTGATTTACATTAATATAGGGGCAGGGGCGGCGGTTACGGCAGCCGCAATAAGCAATGTTGCCCGTAATCCATATTACAGGTGAGGTGTTAAACAATGACATCTATAACCAGTGCGCAATCAGGCAATTGGTCTAGCGGCTCAACTTGGGTTGGCGGCGCTGTTCCTTCTGACGGCGATAGCGTAACAATCGCCGCCGGGCATACCGTAGTGTTCGATGTTGACCAGTCCGGCTGGGCAACCGGACTGGCAGGACTCGCCATCAATGGCACGTTAACATTCGCCACCGACGGCACAGTGACTTACTTGAAGATGGCGGGAAACATCACCGGTTCCGGCTCGCTATACGTCGGCACAACTGCGAATCCTATACCTGCGCCTAGCGGCAGTACGCCTGAGGTCGCAACTATAGAGTTCAACGGGTCATATAAAATTACTGGGAGCCTGGCAGCGCTTGAGCTTCGTGGCGAGAAGCGCGCGCCGAGCCATGCAATTGCAAGCAAACCGGATAATTATACGGTAGTGCTTGCTGGCAGCGGTCGGTTGGAATGGCTTCGCGCTGGCGATGTCGTCGGCATAAGCGATTCGACCACCCAGGGGCGACATTCACCATCTTCCGAAACATTCACCGTTTCAGCCTATGATCCTGATACGCGCACGATAACATTAAGTACGGCACTTACACGCTCAGTTAATCAAAACGGCGCTACCGATCATGTCATGCTCATCAGCAGGAACATACTCTGCTGGAATAGGAATAAAGCCTCCAACACATCGTTTACAGAATCCGTATCTTACGGGATAGCAGAAGGCGTCCGCTTTTATAGTTTCGCCGCCGCTCCGATACGCGAGAAAGGTAGATGGGTGATATCTTACTGTACTGCACAGAATAACAACTACGGAGGCTTTGCTAGCGCATCCGATTGCACCATAACCTATTGCACTGCACATAATAATACTAATGGTGGGATGGCGCGATACTCTAATAACTGCACGATAGCTTACTGTACTGCGCAGAATAATACTGAGGGTATAATTGCCTACGGCTGCGGAAATATAATAACCTACTGCATCGGGCAGAATAATTCCAATTCAGGTATTGCAAATAATGGCAGGGGCAATATTATTAGCTATTGTACTGCGCAAAATTGCTCTTATGGCGGTATTGCATACGAAACTGATGGGTCAATTATGGCTTGCTGCACGGCGCAGAATTGTACTTATGGGGGTATCGTTTATACTGGCAGCGGATATACCTTAATTAATTGTACTACTTCCAATAATCAACATGGCGCAATTTCCAGTACCGATACAGCCGTCGTACTTGATTGTAATTTTTCAGAAACTCCGCCGATGTCATACCACAACAGCGGTGTCAGGTGCAGGAAGTCATATGTCGATATTCGCAACTTAAACGGAATAGACGGCAATGATATGGCCTATTGCCGAGGCGGATATGTCGATATGGTAACTACATCGCCGCTGCCGACGGGGCAGCCGCGTTGCTGGCGACATGTGTGCGAATCGGCAACTTATCCGGTGTACATGCAGCGAACGTTCACCCTAAGGCCCGGAGAGCGATTGCGACTGAAATATTGGATGCGCAAAAGCGCAAGTATGACGTGGCTGCCAAGGCTGCAAATAATTGATCCAGCGCAAGATCCATTGATCTTGGATAGCTTCACTCCGCTGGTAGAGGTCGTAATGACCGATTCGATCAACACATGGGAGAGCGGCTACATAAGCTATACCAATACTTCTTCGATGATAGAGCAGGTCATTGTGCGGTCGATCGCGATGGACGCATCAGGATATTTCTATGCTTACTACATCTCAATACCGTCAATCCCGGTCAGCTACGGCGAAGGGTTGACGCTTAGCAGGCAATACGTTTAATGGAGGATAAACATGGCGTTTTGCGGGAAACAGGTTACGCTGCTCGAAAGCGGCGAACCTTATAACTTGTATGAATTGCTGCTTGATGCGGTGCCTGAGGGTGGTAGTTCCCCTATGCCGTTGGTAGAGGAATTGATAATTCAGAGTGATCCGGACAACACCGGCAATGTTTATGTCGGTGATTCGACTATCTCTGAATTGAATTACGGATTGATACTTAAACCCGGAGACGGCGTGACGCTCAGGCATACGGTCGCCAATATTGCGCTTAGGAGCATATATCTGCTCTCTGACGCCAATTCACAGAAAGTGAACGTATCCATAAGCCATGAATGAATCGGAAACCGACAAGAAAGAACTGGCGGTAGCGGCGGTGCTGGCCGATTTGCCTGAGCATATAAGCAAATCGGCGCTTATGCGCAAGAAGCGCATAAAGCGGGATGATTTCCCGAATTACGTTGAGTCTATGCTGCGGTTGTTCACCCCGGCAGTGCTGCCGCAGTTCTTCCAGTCGCTCAGGTCGCTGGTGGCCAAAGGCGACAAAGACGCTATGCGGCTCGTTGCGGAAATGTATAACTTCACGCAGAAGAGCGGCATAAACATTTTCAATACAATGATTCAGAACAACGCACAGCAGACGAACGTGTACGAAAAGACATTCGATGCGATAGTGCGCAGGATTGAAAGCAAAGAGAGGGGCGAAGAAGTTATAGATGTCTAAGCGCTGGCGCATAGATCCAGGGATCGCCGAAATGATCGAATATTTCGACGATCCGCGCCGTAAGTATCGGTGGGATGTGCTCACCTGGAAAGAAGTCGCCGCGATTGAGAACGAAATAAAGAAGTGCCGTAACAGCTTTGAGTACGCCGCCAGGAACTATTTCTGGATCACCAACAAAAACAGGCAGGATGTGAACTTTAGCCTCTGGGAAGCGCAAGAGCTGATCCTGGAGAAGCTGAACTACCTCAAATCAAAAGGTCGCGCCCAGAAGCTGATGATCCTCAAAGCAAGGCAATTGGGCGCAATTTCCCCGAAGACCAAGATCCTGACGGCAGATCTGAAATGGGTGCCGATTGAGGAATTAACCGTAGACGATGAGATAGTCGGCATCGACGAAGAGCCGGTTGTCGGCAATTGCCGCAGGCTGGTCAAAGCCCAATTAATTGACAAATGGGCGACCCAAAGGGAATCATACAGCATTATTCTTGATAACGGAATAAAGCTGTTAGTCACTTGGGACCACCCATTCCTGGTGCGGCAAAAGCACAGCAAAAGCAAATGGATTACCGCCGAGCATATTAAGCCGGATCAAGAGCTGCTGTATATCGACAGCAGCGCACTGGAGGACGGTGAATGGGACGGGCTACACGTTCCACCTGAGTCGCCATATGCCGAGTGGGTAAAGGTGCTTGACTGCCAGCCGATCGGCGAGCGCTTCATGATCGACATACAAACCACCTCAAAAACATTCATTGCCGAGGGGATTGTAACGCACAACTGCTCCACGTTGATCGAAGCGCTGATCGCCTGGCGAACGATGTTTTTCCCTAACACTGAGGCGCTGGTGGTTTCGGTGGATCGCAACCATGCAGCCTACCTGTTCGGCATCATGCAGCACATACTGGACCGGATGCCGTGGTGGTTAAAGCCGATGGAAGCGGCGCGAAAGTATGAGGAAGGCATCTGGTTTCAGAACCGGGATGAACACCTCAGAGGCGATTACCCAGGGTTGAATAGCCGGATTACGGTTCAAGCCGCCAATCAGATTTCCGGTATCGGGCAAGGCCGTAGGATTAACGCTTGCCATATATCCGAAGGCGCTGATTGGGACCAGAACACCCATCGCATGACGATGGAAGGTGACCTGCAATATGCTCTGGTTGACAGCCCAGACACATTTGCTGTATGGGAGTCAACGGCAAAAGGCGCAGGCACGTATACCGAGCAGCTCTGGTTGACCAACGTGAGGCTCGGCGAGAAGGCGGAATGGTATCCGGTTTTCCTGCCGTGGTTTATGGAGAAGACCAGGTTTATACCGCCTGAACAGGGCTGGAGACCTGAGCCGACAGAGCTGCGAATGCGGGAACGCATCAAAGAAGATTGGGTCAGGTGCAACAATCCCGACTGCGGCGTCTTCAGAGAGAATCACCCCATAAGGGGAATGGAGCTTGCTGGCAGCAAGTGCGATGCCTGCGGCAACGGCACATTAGTCAACTATGAGCTTTCCGATGGGCAACTGTGCTGGATCTGGAGGCAAAGGATCAATAAGCAGGCCAAAGGCGAAGATGCATTGAAGGAGCTTAAGGCCGAGCTGTGCAGCACTTCGCAGGAAGCGTTTCAGTTAAGCGGCTATTTGGTCTTCCCAGAGGATTGCCAAGAATGGGTTATCTCCACCATCCGTAGTCCGATAATTGTAGGAGATTTTGATTCCAATGGGAATTTTCACGGGCATGACCCCAAGACCGGGAGATGCTATCAGTCTTGGTGCGAAATGGACCATAGGTATGACAGCAACCCATTGGAGATATGGGAATTACCAAATCCTAGAGCCCATTACGTAATAGGAGTGGACGTAGCGGAAGGTTTGGGCGGGAAATCGGACTATTCAGTAGCTTTCGTTAATAAGGTGACAAGCGGAGACGGGGACTATCAGGTCGCCATGTATAGGACGAACACGATGGACCCTATCTCTTTCGCCTATTGCGTTAACTGGCTTGGCCGATGGTACAACGAGGCTATGCTGTCGATTGAGTATAACGGCATAGGCGCAAGTTGCGCGGATACGGTGAGATATACGCTCCAGTATCCGAACTTGTACCGATGGCTAAGGCCGGACAGCGATCGCCCGGAATCCAGCAAATGGCACTGGTACACCCAGTACGACACCAGGCCAAAGCTATGGCAGAACGGACGGAAGTGGTTGAAATCAAAGCTCTGGGTTATTCGATCAGAGATTTTCTACGAGGAAATGCTCCACTTCCGCAAGGACGAATATGACGATAAGGTGGCTTCTGCTGCTAGTGGGTGGCATGATGATTGCCTAATGGCGGGGTTGATAGCGCTATATACGGCGCATCAAGCCAACGCCGACACTGAGCTACTGGAAAATGCTGCAAAGAAAGGCAATTACGATCTTGAGAATGACCCCCTAGCATGGCAGATGGAATGCACTAAGTGCGATAATAAATGGCTGGCGAGGGAACCTGATAAACAGTGTCCCAAGTGCGGATCATATTACATTCACGGGCGTATACCAACTGGCAACCAGGGGGTAATAGCCCGTGAATTGATTGATTCAATTGGAAATATGGAGGTGGAATATGAAGAAGTCCCAGAGTGGAACGCTCTCTGAGGAGGTTAAGATCACGGTGCCTATCAACCGCTCGCTTCTCGATGGAGCTGGTGGAGACACTGAGGAGGAGAAGCAGGAGAACATCAAGTCAATAATTAGCAAACTGTTGGACGAGTTTAACAATGGCGCTCTGCTGGTAACGTCAAGTGTTGCGTCAAAGATTAAGCAGATCGCTCCGGTCAAAAACGGAGATGATTTGCTGACGTATTTAGAGCAAGCAGTGGGTCGCCGTAAGGGTCGTTATGTATTCCAGGTCGAAATTGACCCATCTTTTGTCCCAGCGATCGAAGGTATAGCGAAAAGCCGCGACGAAAAGACCGACAAGTATCTCCAAGACTGCATAAACTATATAATTTCAATGGGATGGCTGTTTGAGGTTTATCCAGCGCCATTCCAGGTGAGGCTCTCGGACGAGCAGGTAAGGGATATTTGTAATGCGCTTGGTATTGACCGTAGAGAACTGAACGGTCAAACGCTGTACGAAAAGATCATGGAGGTAAGAGGTGCCAATATATGATTTTTTGTGCAGTTCGCAAGGTTGCGAACATCACAAAAAGCCATTTGAAAAGTATCTCTACCGGAGAGACAGCGACAACCCGCGCTGTCCATTGTGCGGATCTGAGACGTCCCGGGCTGTATCAAGGTTCGGGATTGTATGGACTGGTTATATAACGAAGAAGTATAACGATCCAGGTTACGCGCATAGTGATCGAGAAGGTCACATTGCCTGGAGAGTGCGAAGCTCCAAGACGGGCAAACCGGAGCCCGTAAGGATTGAGACTTTCGAGCAGCAGCGAAGATTTGTCAAAGGGGAAGGCCTGTATAATCCAACCGAGCTGCCACCTAGCGGAGGTGAAGTCTGATGCCGGAGAGCACACCAAGGGGTCCCACTATTGTAAATAAAAAAAGCGAAACTTTAGATTACCCGGACGACTATAAGGCCAAAATGCGGCAATGGCGAGAGGCCGCCAAAGCTGAGGCCATAGAAACGCTCCGGCAGCACCCTGAGTATTCTGAAATACGGAAGTACATCTCGTACCTGGAAGGCAAGTATTGGGACCCGAACAGGCCGCGGTATAGGTCGCCGTTTTTTGACAACCGATTAATGGAAGCCAGAATCCAGGCGCTCTCCATGCTGACAGATATCAGGCCGATGATATCTGTTTCGACAAAGGTAAAGGAATATGAAGACCAGGCCCATATCGCTGATCGGGTCATAAGGGCTGAATGGTACAGGAATGACCTTGACCTGAAACTCGTCGATGTTGTTGATCATGCGTTACTTGGCATCGGCTACTGGAAGATTGGGGCTGGATCGCCTGGATACACGGTAGTACTACCCTGCGGGGCAGATAACGTATTGCCCATACAACCTGGCAGCACCCTGCAAGAATCCACGGCAGTGCTTTACAGGGCGCACAAGACCATGAATTATTTCCTTGAACGATGGCCGCAGTTCAAGGATGAGATTCAAAAGCAGGCAAAAAGCGCATCCGTGATCCCCACCGGCGAGGGAGATATCATCAGGCCTGACACGATAGCCGAATACACTTGGTCTGCATTATCACCCAGCATGCGGAAACGACTGGCCTTAAGGAAAGGAAATCCGGCCAGACATACGGGGGAAAGCCCGTTCCCGGTAATCGAGCTTGAGGAATACTGGATCGAAGACATGTCCGTAAACGAGACGCCTGAGACGGTGATAATGAAGGACCCCTACCTTAGCTTGGATGCGCACAACTGGCATTATTCAGTACGCCCTGGGGAAAGATTGTATCCGCGGAAAAGGCTGGTTATTTTCGCTGGGAACGAACTGCTTTACGATGGCCCATCAATCTTCTGGCATGGTATGTACCCATTTGTAGAGCTGGCGCTCAATCCGGCGGTATGGGCACCGTATGGGCTATCAAAATACAGGGATCTTTATACCTTCACGCAAGCCATCAATGAGGTGGTTGCTGGCATCCTGGATCTGGTTAAGAAGGCCGTCAATCCGCAGGTAATAGCTAAGGAGAATGCAGTAAGGGAATCAGTATGGAGAAAATTCTTCCCGGACATGCCTGGCGGCAAATTGCGGATTGCGCCGATTGCTGATCCTTTGCGTGACATCAGGTACATGGAGCCGCCGCCGATCCCAGCATATGTGCTCCAAATGCTGCTGAATTATCTGATCCCGAGCATGGACAGGCACAGCGGAGCCGTTGATGTTGTCTCGCTGGGAAGGAAGAGACAGGTGCCCGGCGGCGAGACCATCGAGCAGATGCGAGACACGATGCAGTCTCGGTTCAGGCTGGAATCACGACGGGTGGAAGCCTTCCTGAGGAAAGCTGGTCTCCAAGCCGTCAGCAATATATTCCAGTTCTATACGCGCAGGCAAAGGATGCGAATGCTCGGCGCTGATGGGCTGACTTGGCAGGATTTTGACTACGATCCAGACACGATGGTTCCATATTCAATGCCGAAAGAAGATCACTGGCGAATGTTTGCAGTTGACATTGCGCAAGGCAGTTCGCACGGCGCAAGCAAAGAGAGAGCCAAACAAGTTGCGATTGTGCTGTACCGGATCGGCGCTATTTCCAGAAAGAAACTATTGCGCGAACTTGAAATGACCGATCAGGAAATTTCAGAGATAGAAGATGAATTAATGAAGGAGCGCAGCGCCGGATTAGGGCTAATCGCCGCAGGCAGAACGCCGAGATTGACTCGTTCTGAAAAAGCACGATCGCAAAATGTTCCGTAGAAAATTTTTGGCGGAATATTTGTATGGTAATAATGAAGTTGAGTAGGTTATCCTACTTGCTCTTAATGAGCAATCCTTAAAGGAGGTGCGCAATGGCCCGTCGAGCGAAGCGTAAGGGTGGTCGGAAGAGTGGGCGGAAGGCGAAGCGCGTCTGACCGCTGAATGACGGGCCGGGATGCTACCGGCCCGTTTTTCAGTGCATAATATAAAAAAGGAGCAAGTTTATGATCCAGAAGGTAGGGGAACAGCGGAAGCTTTCAAACAAGCCATCCATAATCCGGAAGATGGCTAAAAAGGGTGAGTTCCAGATGGAGGGCGAGCTCAAACTTAATACGAAGCCGTCGTCCGACGTTATTGGTACTCAATTCAAATCCAAAGGTGAGTTCCAAATCGGGGACACGAAGGTTGACCTCAACACGACGCCTTCCCCCATAAGGTCGGGGGCTCGAGTACCGATGGCTGAGGATGCTCAGCCGTTCAAGACTGGCCGTGATCAACGGAGAGGGAGGTAGTGCATGTTTCCCGGGAATCCTCCTTTGCCTCCTGATTTGACCGGGCCAAAGCCGTTTGGCCCAGCATCTCCACGGTTCTTTGGTGGTGAAACCACGCCTGGCGCTCCCGGTACGACTGGAGCTACCGGCGCGGGCGAAACGCAGACACAGCAAACAGAAGGCGCTGCCGCTGGCCAGCATAAGCAAATAATTGACAAGCTGGACCGGATTATAAACATAGCGCAAGAGATTCTTCCGACTCTTCAGGCGGTATTGCCTGGCCTTCAGCCTATTTTGAATGTTGTCATGCAGGCTGCCAGAGCAATGAAGTCTGACTTGCAGGATGCGATGAGCGGGCGTAGTGGACCTTCAGGTCCATCCGCTCAAATATCCGAGAGATCCGAAGTACCAGCAACTCCTACCCCTCCCGAGACCAGCACTCCATCGCGGCGTGCTTAGTTAGCCGTCTTTTCTGCTTCCTGTTGGGCCAAGCATTGCTTGGCCCTTTTTTTTGTGTCTTGACATAATGGTTCCCATATTGCATTCTTTAGGTTGAGGAGGTGAATATGGCTGATTACGACAAGCTATTAGAAAACCTAGGGGAATTGGCTGAAAAGCATCCGGAGCTGGTTAGCGCGCTGCGAAGGGCGAAGGAAACGGAGAGGGAGCTTGAGCAGCTTAGGTTAAAGACAGTTGATCTTGAAGATCAGGTAACGAAGTGGAACCAGTGGTACGAGGACAATTGGGACCACGAGAGGAACATGACAAAGAGCGAGGCCTATTATATCGACAGGCTCGCGCAGCTAGAGGAAGAATTACAGAAATTCAGGGGTAATATGAATCAAACGCAGACAGGAACAGCAAGCAGCAGCGAAATCCAGGAGAAATTCGAGAACCTCTACTTTGGAGGGTATTTGTCCAAGGATGAGGCACAGATGCTGATTAATCAGGCCATAGAGGACCGGGTCAGCAAGAAGCAGCTAGACGAAACCATAAAGAACATCGTGGTGGCTTTCAGCAAGGTTGTGCCGGGCATGATGGAAGCGTCGGCGCGGCACCAAAAGGAGTTCAACGAGCCGCTTAGCGGCCAGCAGCTATGGGAATTCATGACCAAAAACAACATTGATGATCCGGTTGAGGCCTACGAAAAGATGACCGCCGAGCGTAGGCAGCGGACGCAGGAAGAGTTAATCCAGAAGAAGATCCAGGAGGCTGAAGAGCGTGGCCGAATGAAGGAGCGGCAGGAAATGGCCATGAAGTCAGGTAAGCTCCCTACCGATATGGAAGGGTCTGTCCCCGCACATATACGCCGCAAGTTGACCCAGTCTGGCTCTGACGAATCCCCGGAAGTCCCACCTAATGCAAAGCTTGGCGACGGGATACTGGCAGCGGCTTGGACGCAGAAGTACCTAAAGCGACAAACAAGCTAACGCTTGTATTATCAATAGGTTACGCGGTTGCATGCCCCTATATAGCAAAACATTGCAGTGGGTGTATGTCTTTTTGTATCTAATTGGAAAAATTTGCCGAAAAAACTCAGAAGAATAGTGTATAAATAGAAGCTATGGAAGGGAGAGCTTTATGGCGCTTAGTTTAACTGAACTTGATGCATTTGTCCATGCGGCGATAATTCCGCGGACGACGGATGTAATTCACAAACGCAGCGGTGTTTTTACGCGGCTGTCTACCCGCAACGCTGAACGATTCACAGGAGGCCGTTATATCCAGCGACCGATCATGTACGGGTCACTGACAGGCGGAGCTTTTGATAAAAGCACCTCCACGCTTGACATCAGTTACGTCCAGACTGATACAGCGTTGGTTGTTAACATGAAGTATTACTATGTTAACATCACGCTGTACGGGATAGATGCTGTTCACGATCAGGGGCCGAACGCGGTCTTTTCGCAGGTTGAGACCAAGTTCGCTAACGCTTCCCTAACTATGGCGAAGCTGCTGGCCACCGATATGTACCTTAATGACCTGTCTGCACGGTCAGCTAATCTGACCGGGTTTGACATGTGGTACGACGATGGAAACACTTATAGCACTATTGGCTCCATTGACCGTGACGACATCTACCCACGAGGCTCGGTAGGCGGGCTGAATGCCTATACGGCCACGCTGACTAACGGCTTCACATTGCCGGATCTTGAGCGTGCCTATGGTCAAGCTCAGCACGGGTCAGATCATGTTGATCTGATTGTCGTTACCCAGAACGCTTATGACCAGATCTGGCGTGCAATGCTTCCTAATCAGCGATACGTTAGCCGGGAAGGCGACCTGACCGAGGCAGGTTTTGAAACCTTCCGGTTCAACGCTGCCGATGTAGTTGTATGCCAGTACCTGAGCGATGCGTTTGCCGATAGCACGCCGAGGATCTTTGGCATGAATACCAACTACATTGAGTGGTATTTCTCCAATAATGATCTTTGGTACTTTGGGTTCACCGGCTTCAAATACGCTGCTAACACGGTGAATGTTTCTGGCCAGTTCCTGGTTGCCTGCAATACCGTTGTGCCCAATCCGCGCACCGGGTTCAAGCTGATTTGCAGCGACTTCTAACCTGGGAGGATAACGAGATGTCTATAATCCCGTACATTGGCCGTCACGCGGAATCCAACAATGAGGCTTATGGGACGGCGGCTCCAACTGCTGGCAAGTGGCGTGTAGGCGACATTTGCTGGAACATAAGCCCTGGATCTGGTGATCCTGTTGGTTGGATCTGCGTTACCGCAGGTTCCCCCGGGACATGGGAACCGATCGGATTTGCAAGTCCGGTGAATATCTACTACGGTACATCGGCTCCGGCTGAAGGCACCTATTCAAAAGGTGATATCTATTTGAATACATCGCCATCCTCCGGTGGTCCGACAGGCTGGGTATGCGTGACATCCGGATCTCCTGGCACATGGAAGGCGATAGGGTACGTAAGCCCAGTTGGCGTCTATTACGGTACGTCGGCTCCTGCTGAGGGCACCTACTCTAAAGGCGATATCTGCTGGAACACATCGCCATCCTCCGGTGGTGTGACAGGCTGGGTATGCGTTACCGCAGGTTCTCCTGGCACTTGGCAGCCGATCGGATTTGCAAGTCCGATAAATGTCTATTACGGTACGGCAGCGCCAACCGAGGGCACCTACTCGAGGGGTGATATCTGCTGGAATACATCGCCTTCTGCCGGTGTGGAACCGGGCTGGGTCTGCGTGTCTTCTGGATCTCCCGGTACCTGGAAGGCGATGGCCGTACTGTCTTCGTAGTGATGTAGATGACATAGATGCCAGACAATTTGTTCTCTTTAAGGGGTCGTGTCATGGCGTTTCGCCGAGACATCGACCCCGTTTTAATTGATACCTGGATAAACCAAAGAATATCCGAAATTCTGGACAGTCGGATGTATTGGAGCGGTACGCTTTCGTTTACCTCCATACCAGTTGACAGTTTGTATAGCACTGGCCGCGTAAGTCTAACAAAAGGCAGTGATGTGGTAACCGGCTCATCTACAGGGTGGCCGGTGTCAGACTTGGTTAACACCACGCTGGAAGAGGACGTCCAGGACATAGGATATGTAAAGGTTCAGCTCGGCTCAATTTCCAGGATTTCACCTGGCACATGGCTGTTGGTTGGGGAAGACGACAGCACCGAGGCTGTGCCTGTTGTGGACATTGAGCCGAGCACAAGCAAAGTTCTGGCCAAGTTTAGCAAGCCGCATTCCTCTGGGGAAAGTGTAGTCTGCTCGTCTCTGACAGTCCGTCAGTTCAGGCTGAATGTAAACACGCCGGTATATGACGTAAAAGCGGTGGTTGACTCCGAGACCATCTGGCTGAATTCTGCTTGGGCTGGCCCGTCCTGCTCAAATTCAGCATACGAGATCGTCCAGGCATACATTTCTTTACCGCCTGATTGTAAGAATATATTGGACGCTTATGATGCTGTCCAGGGGATTCCGATTGTAGTTGGCCATTCCTACGAATTTCTGCTCTGGGCTGATACGCAGCGTTCCAGCTATACCTGCCCGGTTATGCTGTCTGATGCAGGGACTAACGAAAGCGGCGTTCAGCGGTATGAAATATGGCCGTGGCCTAGGAGCGCGATGCAGATTGGCATAATTTACGTAAGAAAATGGCCAGAGCTAAAGAAGGATTCAGACATTGCGCCGCCGTTTATCCCATCCCAGATTATCGTAGATGGCGCAATTGCTGATGCATTAAACTACAAGAGATCGTCGGAGGACGTATTTCACAACCCCAACCTGGCGCAGTTTTACGAGGCCAGGTATAGGGAGGGTCTAAACAGGGCCATTCGGCTGGATGAGGAAAGGGCGGTAAAGAGCTATCAGCAAAAGCTTTCGCTGATGAGGTTCCACGGTGGAATTGGCTGGGACCAGGCTCATATTGCTCCGGAATATTGGCCTTGGCCGTAGTTAATGTCCAGAATTTTGGATAAGAGGAGACATTAATGAAAAAGATCTTGATTAAGCATGTTAAGCATACGGAAATAGTGAAGATCGACGAAGAGGAGAAGAAGCCCAGCTTTTTGGATTATGAGGCACCTGGCGGGGTTTCGCACGTTGGTACTGTCCGAAGGGTTAAGCCAGATGTCAAATACGATCCCTGTTGCGGTGCATTCATAGCCTTTAAGCCTGACAATCCATCGGCCAGGCTGAACAGGCCTGGCCATGCGACCATAAGGAAAGGTGACGTCTATGGCGAAGAGTGCTAGAAAGGACAAGAAGCGACCACCCCTTGGCACTGGAGAGCGGTTTCGGCAGCTAGTCGAAAGCATAAAAAAACGTGGATCTAGCTATGATCCGCGTGCTGTGGCTGCTGCTATTGGTCGGAGAAAGTACGGCAAGCGCCGGTTCCAGGAGATGGCGGCCCGTGGTCGCAGGAGAGCGGCAAGAAGGTCAAGTAGAGCATAGTGCCTTTTGTAAGCTACGACTCGCTAATCAATAGTGTTTATTCACGCATCGAGTGGAATACTGCATTTTATCCGCAGCAGGAAGTAGAGCAAGCGATACTCGATGCGATAAGGGAATTTAATGTTGCCACGGGCATCTTCAGGGGTTCCAGCCAATTTGAAACAGAAGCCGGGAAGTCAGTATACAGTCTCACCAACAATCTCATAATCCCAATATCAGTATGGGCGTCCGGGAAGGTCGTCCACAGGACATCACTTAAATCGCTAGCGCTGCTTAATGAGAAATGGGCCGAAGAGCGCGGCGATAGACCGCAGTTCTGGTGCCCGATGGGCGTTTCCAGGATCATTTTGTATCCGACGCCGGTATACGGCGGCGTAACGATACAAGCGGAAGGGATATGCGAAGTTCCCGATGATATAGATGGGGTTGATATCCCGCACGAATATGCAGCATTAATAATAGACCTAGCGTGGCACAGATTGCCGATGAAGGAAGGTGGCATGCCCTTCCGTGCTGCCGCAGAGCGGTACTCGGAATATACAAAAAAGCTATCCGAGATAATCCTATGGAAGTCAGCCAAGGTCTCGCGTTATAAAATGATGGCGGAGGTGTAGCGTGCTGACAGCGCAGGACATCTACGATAGTGTCGCTTGGTGCCTGATGGGCGCTAATACGACGCCAGACGCCATTTATAATGACCGGATGTTTTTCGCGGACCTTAACAAAGTGCTGAACGATTTTTACAGGCGCACTGGTGTTGCTCAAACAATATCAATCGTTCAGGCAGTCCAGGATCAATCATTCTATGCCGTGCCTGATGGGATCTGCGAAATAAGCGCTGTTCTGTATGATTCCGTATTCCTCCCAAAATGCGAATCCATAACGCTTGACACATTTGACGACGAATGGAAGATCAAATCGTCGAAGCCGTCATATTGGTACGAGGATTCAACGCAGCCTGGATATTTCGGTGTTTACCCAGCGCCATCTTCCACAGGTGAGTCTGTATCGTGCGAAGACATGTACGGCACGATCGGCTACGGATCGACCGCATTCGATGTTGATGGTGCTTTCTATGGAACCATTGGCAGCATAACTACAGGTCAAACACTCCCGATTGATATGATTGCTTCCAGGGAATTTGTCGGGACGATCATTTCCTTAGGCATAGCGCGGAAGAACTTTGCAGTAATAGGGTTTGCGGCACCGATCTCCTCCGTCAGCTCCCTCTCGGATGTGATACATTTCCTCCCAAAGGATTACGGCAGCTATATAAGCTTCGGCTGCCTAGCCGAAATATTTTCTGGCCACGAAGAGCTGAAAGACGCGCAGAAGGCCGAGTATTGCCTGGCCAGGTATGAGGAAGGGGTAGTCCTGGCGAGGTCCGTTTCAAACGAATTTCGTACACTGTTTTGATAAAGCTACAATAGTTCTAGGAGGTTGACATGGCCCTCGGAACTATTACCCCTAGATTGATCTATTTAGAAGATTGCGCAGTAACGACAAATCCCTCCGGAGAGTCAGAAAACGTTAACGTTCTAGGCGCATCCAACAACCCTCAAACGCTTAATAAAATGCCGCTTGTTCTGCTGACCCAGTTTACTCAAGCATATTCGGACAGTGATGCGGCTGGCAAGGGAGTTCCAGTAGGCGCAATATACTACAACCTTGCAACTGCTAAGTTGCACGCGAGGCTGTCATAATGCCTGAGATGAAAGAACTTACCTTCAGTTTCGCGAATAAGGGGATTGTACAAAAGCTTGACCCCTCTGTTTTGACTGAAGGTCAGTTCTATTCGATTGAAAATCTTAGAAGCCATCAAGAGGGGTCGCTGTCGGTACGGCGCGGCGCTACGCGCAAGGCGACGATACCAGGCAGCTTGGTGCACAGCATATATCTGTTCCGGTCCACAAGCACGGACAAATACATGTACATCGGTGAAGGGACGGACATTTACAGGCTGAAGGTTGGCACGTGGTGGCCCGCCAAGGTGGCGTCCTACTCAGGTAAGTGGGGTGCCAGATGGTCTGCCGTGCCGTACTTCACCGGCGAGTCCGGCACGCCGCATGTATTCATTGCTGCTGGCAATAACATGTACAAAGACACTGGCACGCTAAGCACACTGCAAAAGTGGGGCATAGACGAGCCGAGCAGCGCAGCAGTCTGTACTGTCTTAGAATCGACCCCAATAACCATACCTGTTACTGGCATGTCGGTTACCAGTTCTAGTGTTGGAACGTGGTCTGCTGCGCGGTACATTTTCCCGGGGACGGTTGATCTCTCTGAGGGTGGCGACCCAGATGATGGATATAATTCAAAGGACCCAATCCGTATAAGCGTTTACGTAGGCAGGGCCGATTGCTTTTCAGAAATACGGATATTCCTCAGCGTGGGAGACACCACATTTGTAAACAGGTATGAGAAATCAATAAAGCCGAGCAGCTTATCTGAATATCTTAAGCTTCAGCAATCTGCCGCTGAAGCAGCGAAACAGGTTGTTTCCAGTTATGATGCTGGCATAAGCGGCTCATACTCTGAGGAATTGCCTGAAGAAGGCGTAGGCATCATGCCTGCTGAGATGAAGCCCTCAGACATGGAACAGCCATTTACGGATACGATTTCCATACCGAAGAATGAATGGCTGAAGGTTGGGCTGGCTGGATCGAGGGGATACGATTGGTCCAACGTCAAAGCGATCTACATGCTAGTCCAAAGCGCAGTCGAGGGGTATCAAGTTTCAATACAATCAGCCGGTTTGTACGGCAGATACGGTCCAGACAATTCCGGATCTACTGACTCTGAATACCTGTACGTTTACACCTATAAGAATAGCCAGACCGGGCACGAATCAGCTCCCAGCCCAATCCAAACCAGTGGGGTTTGGGCAAACAGGCAAAGGGTGATGGTTCGCTGCGTTGGCAGTTCCGACAGACAGGTACACACCATAGTCGTTTACCGGAACGGCGGATTATATGCAGATGAGTTCTACCGTAAAGTCGGGGAAGTGAGCAATTCCTATGGCTATGTATATTTCTATGACGACAAATCGGACATAGAGATAGAGTCTGAGCCGACTGCCGAATTCGACAATTTCCCGCCGCCACCTGCCAGGCTATGTTGTCATGCATTTGATTCACTGTTTGTTGCTGGCATAGAGGAATACCCGCACGTATTGGCAAAGTCAAAGACGGGCAGGCCTGAAAGCTTCCCCATAGTGAATGAGGCAACAAACGCGGCACACAGGATAAACGTGGGATCTCCGAGCAACCCCATAATGGCGATAACAGAGTTCGGCGGGTCTTTGGTTTGCCTTAATTTGACGTCGATATATGTCGTTGGGATGTGGCTAGGCTCAATGAAGGAGCCGGTGGAGACGCCTTCTCAACGCGGACTGATTGCCGAACACGCATGGTGTATTGCCGACAATGAGATATGGTTTCTGAGCTACGACGGGGTTTATAGTTGGTCCGGTGGGCAGTCGATACATCGAAGTTTGGCCATTGATTGGATGTTCAAGGGAGAGACCGTAAATGGGATTCCCCCAATAGACTTATCCGATAATGGCAAACGCTATATTTCATTTGCGTTCTATAACAATGCAGTTTGGATATCATGCAAAAACACCTCAGGGGCATATATCGTATTGATCGCAGACATGTCCACTGGAGAACCCCGGTGGCACATCATGAAGCCTTGCGCGTCTTCTGGCGGAGCGCTTGTGACGTTTTTAGTTTCGGACCCGTCAGAGTCTGTGCTTTATTCAGCACGGTCGATAAACTACGGAGGATCAACAACAGCCTATATCTATCAGGAGGACACTGGGGCGCAAGATGACAGCTCCGCCATAAATTACAGTTTCAGGACCGGATGGATAACGTCCAGGTCCTACCAAATGGCCATCTCGGACATCCTGCTTGAGCTGGCAAATACAGACACAGTTCTGGTAAAGCTCTATGCGGACTACTCCGCCGAACCGCTCAAGATGCTTTACATCTCATCGACGGGTGGGAGGCGAAGGATACCGATACCGATTACCGACGGCAATTATCTCCCGTCCAGTTCTGAGATATACAGCATAGCCATTGAGGTTTCCGGCATCGCAACCGGCGCGACAAATTTCTACTCGTACACTTTGAACCTTGCGCCGCTTGCTCAGATTCAAAGAGGCCGAACAGAGGACTGGGACGACCTAGGTTATCCATACGACAAGAGGCTGGACCAGATAACGTTCCAGTACGATGCGAAGGGCGGTGAAATATCCGCATATTTGGACATTATTTACGGCACGTCAGGCAATCTTGAGTCTGATAATGTTCAGACCTTTTCGTTGACTGGATCTGGCAGAAGTCAGCCGTCGTTTGCCATAAAGACATCTAGCGGGGACTGGGTTGTTGCCAAAATGGTCAGGCTGAGGTACATCGGCGATGGCGACTACTGTATATATGGACGAAACATAACGTTCGAGAAATACCCTCCGGATATAGTTAGGTTCACCGAGCCAAATGATTGGGGCACTCCTTATCTGAAATATTTCCAGCAATTGACGCTGGATGTTGACACTGGTGGCGTTAATGCGACCGTAAACGTGATTATAGATGGGTCTGTTGCACAGACGCTTACGGTGAACACAACCAGTGATTCAAGGCGCGTGACCTACACTCTATTGCCAAACCTCAGCGGATATAAAGCCTGGATAGAGTCGCAGCCTGGGACGTCAGGAAAATTTCAGCTATTCAGCTATAATTTCGTCGCTGCACAAGCAGACAAAGGGGCAGTCATACATACCTTTGATTGGGATGACCTTGGGCATCCTTATGACAAACTACTAAAGTCAGTCTCCGTTGAATATGAAGTCACTGAGGATGCCGTGATGAACATAGATGGCCTGAAGGGAACGACTGGGGCGCAGGAAACCATCAACATTACATCCATAAGCCTTAGGTCGGGCGGCAGGTATCATGAAACATTTGCTATGCCTGTGGATGCCGTGGTTAGGATGGTTAGGCTGTATCCGCAGAATACTAATGTTTACTTCAAGTCGTGGAACTACACCTTTGATAAAGAGAATCTGCCGTCAGACCAGCCGGTTGCCAGCGCATGGGACATTGTGGGATGGCCATACGAAAAGATACTCAGGGCCATCACGATTGAGGCGGACAGCTATGGTGAAAGCGTGTCCTATGCATTAGAGTGCGATGGAGCCAGCGCCTTTGAGTTTGAAATAAATACGCAGTTTACCGATCGCGTGAGAATTATCACGCCGCCTTCAGACGTTATCGGCAAGATGTTCCGCATTGTGCCGCTGAGCAGCAAACCTTGCGCCATATACGGAATCACGTATGACGTACTGCGCGAACCTCCAAGCCTAACGCATTGGGACAGCTATGAGGTTGATGGCGGCCACCAGGGGCTGAAGGTCATAAAGCAAATGATCTTGGAGTACATATGCGCAAGCCCGATAACGCTGAAATTCTATACAGACAACGGTCGCTTGCTGCACACCTGCACGCTTCCGGCGCACTCTTACAGGTATCCGGAAAGGGTGTTGCTGCCAGCGAGTTCATCGGTTACGGGCAACAGGACAAGAGTGTTCAGGTTTACGCTCGATTCTGAGAGCACGTTCAAGTTCTATTCGGACAGCAGCGAGATTGAATATTTACCTCTCACGGGGCAACAGAGGCGGAGCTACATACGTGCTAAACTGAGTGAATTTATAGGGCCGCGAATATAAATATATGAGCACCAGCAAGGTTCAAGCACCGTTTTACCCGATACGAACGGAGGACCTGAAAGATCCCACGCTGTTCCGTCTTAATACGCTCCTGGCTCATATATTGGAAGAGATCGCCTCTATACAGGGAGCCACCGGAAGATCGAGCTTCAATTCTGAGATTCATGCTAAGGCGGCATATCTGTCCAGCACGGACATCCCAACGGAGGAAAATGCTGTTCTGACGCTTGGTGCCGCGGAAAAGCTATTCGGCGCTGATGTAATTCGCGAAGCATTCACCAAGAGAAGCTGGCAAGGGAAGCCGGTACGCCCATTACCGAAGGGCGCTGTTGAGCTAGAATCCCCCGGAAATGTCAGGGATATGACCGTCGAATCCATAAAAGAGGACGGCATAAACGTAACGATAACGATTAGTTATCTTGCGCCTGATCCGATTGGTGATTTCATAGGGATATCCGCTTACGTGGAAGCGCCGAAGGATTCCGGAAACATCTACTTTACCGGAATGCATGATTATGCTCCAGACGAAGATGGCCGGTCGTATGCGGTGCTGGTGCTTCCGCAGCCGTCTCATGAAGACCAGACCTGGAAAATATTCTTCACATCTAGAACATCGGTAGTCGCGAACAAGCTAAACACGGAAACCGACCCTTATGTAGAGGTATTGGTGCATAAGCGTGATGTCGGGTACGTGGAAATGCCGGACGTTACCCCATATGACGAGACTGTTATCGGCACTGACACGTTCGCGTTCAGGGGAACGATCAGGTTCCCGACCGATGAGGAGAATTATGAAAACATCTCCGGCATAGAGATAAACGCTTGGGGTCCATTGAATTCTGACGGGACAGAAAGGCCGCCAGACACTGGGCCGCATATCATCGGCATCATGGCACCCCCAAGTCCGGAGCAAGGAAATGTTGACGTAACCTGGACCTCCGATTACTGGCCTAGACCTGTCATATACGGCTACTACAAGATCCGGTACACCAAGATTGCCAAAAACGGTTACCGCCAGGAGAACGATCCTTACGAGTCCGAAATTCTGGAAGTTAAGCCGTTTTCCGATCTTTACCAAATACCTGACGTGCCATTCTTCAGAGCTGGCCGAGTCGATCAGGAAGGCAACTGGTACGACGAGATGAAATGGGACCAGATGAAGGTCAAAATGCTGATCGACTGGGCCGTTTATGCGCCAAACGCTGATGATCGTGTTAATTGGGCTGGCGTTGCATTGTGGACAATGACGCCAGACGGGAAATTCCATGACGCGTCAGGAATGATACCGTTTTCCGCTTTTCGAGAGGATGAAAACGGAAACTTCTATTTTGTAGGACAGCATGCCATTGAGCCGGACGATATCCCAAGCCCTCGGCAGACATGGCGTCTGATCGCAGTAAGCTACGGCAAAAACGAAAGGCCGAAGGTTGACTCGAATGGCAACCCCACTGGTCCGTACAAGGATCTATTGACGCTGCCCAAGGTCGGGGATGGATCGAATCTCTCGGCTTCCGTGACGGAGTATCAGTTCGACAATAGGACATCTCCGGCCAAGCCGATAGCAAAAATAACGCTTAGTTTCACAGAGCCGCCAAATCCAGAGGAAACAACATATTACACCGTATGGGTTACGACAACCAGCACGTCGATAACTAATCCTCCGGACCCATATGAGTTCAAACAATATGCAGTGTTCAAGCATGGCTCTTCCGTATATGAGTTTTGGTACGATAGGCCAGCGGTCGGATCCAGCACAGTCAGGCTATGGATCAGGATCGTTGTTAGCCATAGCTACCACCATCCGGCTCCAGACACGACTACGCCATATTGCTATGTCGATATCACCGCACCAGGATCTCCGTCTCAGGTAACATCATTTTCCGTTTCTATGGAAGACATAACGAATGGCCCTTCGCCTGCTTTCAAAATTCTGATCACATATGTCAAGCCGAACGATCCGGAAATTTGGTATACGACAATCGAAAGGATCGCTTGCGATCAGTACTACAACCCGCTATCAGGCGCAGTCTGGGAGAAGTTTGGCGACATTTGTGTTCATGCAACAGCAGGCGTGCTTACAACTGAAAGCTTTGGACCCTGGCCCTATCCGCCAGTTAACCCAGAATACTGGAAGTTCAGAGCTGTTTCGATATCTCGCGCTGGAATACGTAACGAAAGCGGTATCCCAACATCAAACCTCTACATACCACCTATCGGGACAATAAGCGGGACATATGTAACGGACATACCAACGGCATCATTCGCATCATCCATAAGGCCGGTGGTCCTCGTCTCCAGCAAACCGACGTTCCCAAACTCGCTTTATCCGCCCGGCACAATGTTCTACCACACCGTGGAGGGTAGGCTGTATAGGGTTAACAGTTCGGGAAACGATTGGCAATACGCTATAGATGGGTCGAAGGATATTGTTTCGGACTCCATAACATCAGGGCAGATAGCCGCTGGTGCTATCAGCACATCAGAGCTTTATGCCGGAGAGATCTTGGTGGGGTCTGGCGGCAGCAAGCCGACAAGATTCAGGGTCAATGATGCAAGTGGAACTATGGCTGCATTCCTAGGGGTTGATGATACAGGAGTGTACTACAACTGGTTCAGGGACATCCGGATAGGACCCAGCATGTACAGCCCAGTCATAATCGGGAATTCCAGCGGCCTTCAGATTTATAACGCGATTATAACATTGACAGGGACGTGGGACGACGTACAGCAAACGTTGACTCTTGATCCATCATCTGTATTTTCTCCATTTGTGCTCTCATCCCCATATGGCCGCGTAGCTATGGTATCTAACGTTTACAGTGGGACACATATTTCCATCAAAGGCCCCGGGTCTAGTCTCTCTGATTTAAAGATGTATCTATATGACGATGGATCATCAACTGCTGTGATGTCCGGCATTACTAGCGTTACAGGTGGCGTTTACGGTGACCCGCATTTCAGCATATATTTGCTGCTGAACCGTTCAACTAGCCGCAAAAGAGCTACAATTAATTTTGGATCGTCGGGACTTGGCGCTCTTTATGTACAAGTGGACAACACATATGGCAATTATGTTGCGCTAGAAAGCATGAGCTTATTGATAAATGACAACACTTGCATTGATTCATCGCGCAATGCTTATTTTGCCAGCAGTGTGTCAATTAATGGTCAACAGGTGCTTACCTACAGGCAGCCTGCTGTATCCAACCCTAACGTAGCGCCGCCGAGCGGCGGCAGCAATCCTGCTGACTATTTCATCGGGGATGCATATAACTGCGTATACGAAATATATTCAACATTGATAATGGTGCTCAATGCTTTGCGGACGCACGGCTTGATCGGGGCTTAATAGGAGAGGAATAGGAATGAGCGAACTATTGTACACATTCACGGAAGATGAGCGAAGGCTTGTAGTAAACGCATACGGGAAATTCCTGCAAACGTTGCAATTTATTGCCGAACTGCACAGGCTGCCCGGGCAGGTTATGGTTTCGCCGGATCTAAGCGGATTTATTGCCGTACCGGAGACAGGAGGAGCAAATGAACCAAAAGGGAAAGGTCAAGATGAAGATCGAAGTAGTTCTGAAAAAGTATGATGGGGAATTCGCTGAAGACAGATTCCCGTCTGAGATAATTAGAAGAGAATACACGGAGGTTGTAGATGGGACTGACAAATGCGTATCGGAATTATTTAGCACAGGCAACGATAGGTGAATCCGTTACGCCGTTCGACAGCTCTAACGCTTATATAGGCGTTGGGGATTCAACTACCGCTTTTGACCCGACTCAGACGGACCTCCTTGGCACAAATAAGCTACGGAAGGGGATGGATAGCGGGTACCCAGTGAGGTCTACCAATGCCATGACCTTCCAAGCCACGTTCAGCACGAGCGAAGGGAATTTCGCATGGAATGAGTGGGGAGTCTTTAATGCGTCCGCATCAGGGACGATATTGAACCGCAAGGTGGAGTATCTAGGGACAAAGACATCCTTGCAAACGTGGCAGATCCAGGTGACCGTCACATTGACTGTTGAATAAAACTACTCGGAATGGCCGATGTCCTAATATTTTCAACAGATTATGGCGTAGTATCGTCCGGCTCTGAAATTGTTGGGCTAAGGCAACAGTCCTCCACCCGCTGTGGCGAAGCAAGGTGGGACGCTACCACATGGCCTGAACCGTCAGTCCAGGCATACGAGATTTTTACTGGCGATTCAGGCAGCATTACAGCCAACGAGCTGGCGGGCTACAGGCCGATTCCAAGAGCGGCATGGAGCGACGCCAGATGGGGAGACCAGAGGTGGTCGTCTGCTGGCCTCGCCGTAATCCCTATTACATCTAGCGATACTGGCTCACTATCCTCGCAGGAGTATACGGAGGGCATATACGCTGCCGCGATAGCTGCCGATTCCGGTTTGGGAGCGATAGAGGCTCAGTCGATATACGGGGCCTTAAGCAGCCAGGACTTGCTCACATTTACATCGGAAGAGTCACTGACGCTGATATATCGACTAGTCTCTACCGAAACTATTACGTTGAGCGCTACTGAGGCAGCGCTATACAAGAGAGTGATTTCAAGTGCCGAGTCTGATGCAATCTCATCGGAAGAATCATGTGCTGCACATGCTACCGAGTCAACGTATGATCTTTTGGGTATATCCAGTACCGAGTTGGCGGATGTAGTGGTTGTTTGTGCGGCAGTTGATAGTGGTGCGGTATCGTCAGCCGAAACTTCACAACATGGCGTTTCCGTATCAGTACAGGACACTTCCTGTATGGTGTCAGCAGAGGCTGGAAGTATAGCAGGTTTTTGCAGCAGTAGCGATACTGGCTCACTATCCTCGCAGGAGTATACGGAGGGCATATACGCTGCCGCGATAGCTGCCGATTCCGGTTTGGGAGCGATAGAGGCTCAGTCGATATACGGGGCCTTAAGCAGCCAGGACTTGCTCACATTTACATCGGAAGAGTCACTGACGCTGATATATCGACTAGTCTCTACCGAAACTATTACGTTGAGCGCTACTGAGGCAGCGCTATACAAGAGAGTGATTTCAAGTGCCGAGTCTGATGCAATCTCATCGGAAGAATCATGTGCTGCACATGCTACCGAGTCAACGTATGATCTTTTGGGTATATCCAGTACCGAGTTGGCGGATGTAGTGGTTGTTTGTGCGGCAGTTGATAGTGGTGCGGTATCGTCAGCCGAAACTTCACAACATGGCGTTTCCGTATCAGTACAGGACACTTCCTGTATGGTGTCAGCAGAGGCTGGAAGTATAGCAGGTTTTTGCAGCAGTAGTGATTCTGGTATACTCCATATGGAAGAATCTAGCGAGTTATACACATATGAACTGCCGGAGCTGTCGGATTTACGGCTAGGGCAGTGGTTCAAGAGAGGTTAAGACATGCGGTGGTTACTTTGCTTGCTTAGTCTGGCTGCATTATCTTACTCGCAAAACCCCGAAACGGCTGTTTTCCCGTCTTCAGTAGCTACCGACTCCGACTTATTGATTGCGAAAGATGATGCGTGGTCAGTGCTATCGTCGTCTATAGATGAGACAACGCTGAACATCCCGGTTGCCAACGCCTCCGGGTTCATCTACCCGTCCTCAGTGAAAATAGAGAGCGAGCTGATAAAGATATGCAACATATCGGGCAATACGCTCATAGCATGCAGCGGCGGAAGGGGATTCGGCGGCACTACAGCGGCGAAGCATAGTTCTGGCGTAATCGTGGAAGACGTTATTACAGCGAAGCACCACAATTTGCTTGCTGCTGAAATAAAAGCAATTGAGGAGGCCCTTGGCCCTGATCTTTCACATCCGATAAATAAAGGGACATCGCTGCCTACGAGCTGTAGCGTAGGTGATCTCTATTTTAAGACGGATGCTACCCCGGGCGAAAATATTTACCTTTGCACGAGCGAGAACACATGGACGCAAGTACAAACTGGCAGCAGCAATTCGCTGACTATCGAGAATGAATTTTCCACACAAGGCGCTGTGCCAGTCGCCGCCGCTGGCAGCGGAAGGGCTGTGGTCGAATCCCCGCTCGTAGTCGATGCAGAAAGTGGATCGATGACAATCAATAGTTCAAATCCAACCGAATTAACGCTTAAGAACCATAGCTCAACGATGAGCGCTCCATCTTCCAGCGGGCTAACCAAGCTTGGAATCAGCTCAACAGGTACGCTCGTTACGCGGACCTACGGTGGAAATGAACTTGAATATTCAACGACTGACCACTCTCATGCTTGGGGCTCGATCACAGGCACTCTGAGCAATCAGACGGATCTTCAGAGTGCGTTGGATGCGAAAGTCTCTAGCGTTAGTGGAACGTCCAACGAAATTACTTCTAGCGGTGGGACAACGCCGACGCTAAGTATAGCCGACACATTCCGCATCACCGGCAAAACTGCAACGGCTCCGGTGAAGGCTGGTACGACGTTGCCGTCCACCTGTACGGTAGGCGACCTCTTCTACAAGACGGATGCGACTGCCGGCCAGAACCTCTACGGCTGCACATCGACCGATACTTGGACCCAGCTTGGGTCGTCCACATTTCTCGGCTTGAGTGACACACCGTCTAGCTACACCAATTATGGCCTTTACCCCGTGCGGGTCAACAGCTCCGCCAATGCACTTGAGTTCGATGACACCATGAACGTTCTTTATTGGGAGTTCATGGAGCAGTTCACCGGTGGTGTTCGAAACGCCGGCTATCAGAACGGCGCGATGGGCAATGTCGGCTGGTTCGAAGACAAGTTTGGCAGCGCTTCGGCAAACGTAATGTCCGGCGATACTTACATGAGCCGTCAAAGGATAGGTGGAAGCGCTTACTTCTCCACCGGCACCACTTCCGACAGTTACGTAATTTGGAGAATCCCGGGACAAAATACGGACCGTTTCGCATCTTGGGAATACTTGCGCAACGAGGTCTGGGAGATCAATTTTGTGGTCAGTGTTAGTAGCGACTGGAAGAGCGGCGTCTTTGTAATGGGATTCGGGGCTAAGGAGTCCGCCGCCGACACCGACGGTAGAATCGCAGTCGTAGGAAGGACCGGCACGACTAACTGGCGGTACGAAGTTTGTTCTACCAATACTACCTGTGATTCGGTCGATAGTAAAGTTGCGGTGAATACTACCTGGCGTAGGTTTAGAATTCGCCGCGCTCCCGGCGATGCGGCCGGCAAATTCCGGTTTTGCTACGATGCCTGCAAGACTGAGGTAACGATCAATAGCTATCCAGCTAACTACAGCGGAGGGCATTTGCTCATGAAGCTGTACAATACAGCCGCAAGTTCAAACGGGGTTACCGTCGATAGAGTGTATGGCCGGTTCAGGTTGCAATCGCCCTGGTAATTCGATGGAGGAGCTGGTTGCTCAGCTTAACGAGCTTAAAAGCTCTTTGTACTTGTTGCAGAATGAGCTCTTCATCGCTCTAGTTAAATTGGGAAGAATTTACGGCACGCTTAGTAAGTATGGGGCCGATGATGAACCGAAAAAGAAACTTAGCGAGTAAGTTATTTGGGCTTATTTTGGCGTGCGGCCTTAATGCCGCGGCAGTTACGTCTATAACAAGCGGTCCGATCGTTGTAGGCATTCATCCGACCGGAGCCCGTTTCGTTTGGACGACCGATATTTCGACCTCAAGCCGATACGTTAAGCTGGGAACACCCAGCCCGCCATCGACAAGCTACACCGGTCAGACCAGTTCTGATAGGCTCCACTCGATCTCGGTTAGCGGTCTAGCCGCCGGAACCACTTACTACTATCAAGTGTGCAATAACGACGGCGGTGAGGTATGTTCAACCACAGCCACCTTTAACACGCAGAGTTTGCCTGCTCAATGGCCGGAGACCGCCGTATTGCCTGAAGAATCGTGGGACACCAGCGTTCCGACTCAAACCGGCACGACGTGGTACGTCGGCTCAGATTGTAACGATCCTACGACCGGTTTTCTGGCGCGGTGGAACAGCGCCAGTTGGGGCGATACGATCGTCATTCCCGCCGGGACTAAGTGCATAGGAACTTACAAACTGAACGGGAAAGCGCCGGATACGCAGACGCCACACCGTTGGATCGTCATACGAAGTGACGGGAACCTGCCGCCCGAAGGAACGCGTGTTGATCCCAGCTATCAGCCGCAAATGGCCACTTTCATTTCGAACCATCCAAAGGTGACTGATGCGACGCTCGGCAGCTCGTCCCCAATCCCGGCTAACTGTATCGTCGGAGCCTTTATCTGGAACCTTGGAGACACGGATGCACTCGGCTTTAAGTTGTGGCGATGCACCGTAGCCAGCTCCGGCCTCTCCGTCTCAAGCGTTACGGGCGACGGCGTGAGCCCTATTGTAGTTACTTCAAGCGGTCACGGTTTGACCAACGGCACCTACATTTATATTTCGGGCGTAGGCGGCAACACAGCCGCCAACGGCTCTTACAAAGTAGCTAGCGCTACGACCGACACCTTCGCTCTGGAGTACATTTACGACAGTTGGGACAGCACCGTAGGCAATGGTAATTATACGGGAGGCGCAACTATCAAACGGTTCCAGTGGGAGAAGGTCAGCTATTCCTCGGGAACTAGCCTGCCGCCGACTTGTACGGCGGGCTCTTGGTTCGTTCTGACCAGCGGCTCCGGAACAATCCGTAAAGACAGGAGTTACTGGTGCACGGAGACCAACACCTGGACCCAGATAAATTTGGAATACTCTCTAAGTGCGGGAAATCAGACAGCGGTAATAGATGCCAGTTGTTGGTGGAACGATTGCGGCAGTTACCCCGTCAAGTATGTGCGGTTCGTCGGCATCGAGTTCACCCTTCCGACGTTGCCCTACGACAGCCTGCTGGATTTGCGGGGAACGCCCGAGCGGTACCTGTATTACTGGAACAACTTAGTATCATTCGATAGCGAAAACGATCATGTTATTCTCGACCGGTGCTACGTGCGCGGTAACTCGAACGGAAATGCGCGTGGAATGGCGCTTGGCGCAGCAACTGCGGCAGGCGGCTATTTTGCTGTGTTGGACAGCTACTTTGACGATTTAGCTGTGTGGGAAACCGCCGAACGTAACTCCGTCGTAAGTTACTCTAGCGCCATTTACGGCAGCTCTGTAGGCACCGGTCCCATAAAAATCCAGAACAACTTTTTCGATGCGCCGGGAGTCAGCGTCTTTTATCAGGACGACCACAGTCTGGTGCTAGCGGATGCGCATGTTCCTCACGACATAGTGGTTAGAGGTAACCATTTTAGGTGGAACCGAAAGTGGCGGTACGATGAGAGCGACTCAGGCAGCGCCCTCAAGCATGTCGTAGTGCGCCATTTGCTTGAGTTCAAGCTGGGCAAGCGTATTCTGGTTGAGGGCAACATTTTTGAGAACACCTGGACCAAGATTAACAATGCGGCGGCTGTGTTGTTGTCCCCCCGCCTTACGGGGAGTGTGTATCAAAACGGCTCGCTGAACAACGACACATTCACCTGTACGTATGGAGCGCCTACCTGGAAGCCGTGCGCCGAGGTGTCGGTAGGCGAGTGGGTTTACATTGCCGCCAGCGGGCACAACAAGCTGTACCAGGTTGCCGCTAAAGGCGTCAACAGTTTCACGCTGAGCGGGATGTCGGGAGCAACCGGCTCAGCCAGTTTCATGCGACTGGAAACCGGTGTAACGCTTAGCGATGTAACGCTTAGGTACAACGTGTTTGGGTGTGATTATGCGGGCTGGGGCTGTGATCCGGACTCAAAGGGCGTCGCTAACGGTATTTGGATTACCGGCTCGACTGAGTATAACCCGATGCAGAACCTGGCTCAGCGGTTCACCATACACGACAACATTTTTGCCAGGCGCTGCAACGAAGGAAACGGCTGGGCGTGCGCCGATCACTACTGGTCTACCTATCAGTACGGTTGGGGCGGCGGCTCGATGCTCCGTATCGACTACGGCGTTGAGTCGGTCATCTTTCGGCATAATACGATCGCGGACGATGGGAGCGGTCTGGGCGGTACCGTCCTCGGATTGTACAACGACCTGAGTCGCCGGGAGAGCGGACTTAAATACACCGATAACATAGTGTTCTGGGGACCTGGCGAAGCGAGCGGGCATGCGGTCTCTGTGGGCAGTTCCTACTATGGAACCGCAGCTTTGAATTGGGATATTGTACAGGGCAGCGCCCCGGACTGGCAGTACGATCATAACGTCTGGTCGATCGGATTTGCGGTGCCCTCAAGTGCGCCGTATGGTCCGTATCCGTCGGGCAACTGGACCTGGAGGACGGATCAAGGTGGAGCGTTCCCGTTTACAGACGCTACGGGTTACAACTTTACCGTCACAAGCACTTATCGTTCGACCGACACTTGCGTGTCTGTGCCGGGCGACTGTACGACCGACGGAAAGGACATTGGAGCCGACTATCAGGCTGTGCTGTTGGCGCTAGGCTTTGGAGGCGCCGGCACGGAGACTAAGTTTGAAGGTTATCTTAAGGTTGAGGGCTACCTGGAGGTGCAACCATGAGCCTGATTGATGTGCTTGACGAGAAGGACTGGGCGGAGCTGAGGCAGTTGGCTCAGTCTCTGATGCACCGGCTCGAGCTGTTCCTTGAACAGCTTAGAGACGAAACCGAAATCGAAATTATAATCAAGTTTAGAAAGAAGGAGGGACCATGCAAGAGATCTTGAACAACCACGTTCTGTTGACGATTATCTGTTGGTATATATTCATGTCGTTTGTGCAGGCATTGCCCAGGCCAGACGACAAGAGCCCTTTGTGGTATGTGATCTTGTACCAATTTGCTCACGCTCTTTCGGCAAACATAAACCTCGTCTTGGACCCAAGGAAAAAGACCAAGCCACCGGATCAGACTTAGGTTGACCATGCGCCTTGTTTCCAGAATTCTGGATATAGCAAGGCGTTTCAATTAACATAATCGCAGGAGGTAGCAATGCTTAAACCTTTGGTTATTGCTCTCGTGGCCGCTTCGCTAGCGGTATGCGGATCACTGCCTGAAGATTTCGTTGCTGCTGGTGCCACCTACAATGGGTATGCCAGCCCACAGGTGAACGGTTGGGCCATCTATGCGCACCGCGTAACTGATAGCAAGATATACAATTTCAACACGGTGGACGTTACGTCAGTCACGAAGACTCCTTTTTCCGCTCAAGTTAGCTATAGGACAGGGATAGCTACGGTAGTGAAGGATCGGATTGCTGGCGTTACTGTCTTGGCCGTGGCCGAAGCTGGAATGGCGGCTGCTGGTGAAAATGTGGGCGGCGCAGTATCTGCCGCTGGGGTTGTTGTAACCAGGTTGAAGAAAAACTGGCGGGTCGTCATGCCTGTCAGAGTCACGAAAACGGCGCTTAGCGATTACCAGGTGAGCCTTGGCTTAGGGATTGGATGGGGGGCAGATTAATGTTCTCCAAGAGTTTTAAGGATCTTTTGATTGGCTTGCCAGGTATATTCGTCTATTGGATAACTTCGCTTCCTGCCGTGGTTTACAGCTTAATCGGATTGATGATACTTGACGTGATTTCGGGCATGATCGTGGCAGCCAAGAGATGTGAAATCTCTTCCCAGAAAAGCGACTCAGGGATGAGCAAAAAAGTGCTCCAACTGATAATGGTGGCGGCTGCCGGAACTTTTGCTCATGGGCTGCATTTACCTGTAGACCTGGCAGGTATTTGCGCAGCAGCATTTTGCGTAAGCGAAATGATTTCGATTTGCGAGAATGCCTGTATGCTTGGTGTCCCGATGCCTGATATACTAATGAGGGCAATAAATGCCAGCAGAAAGGCCGTCGGGAGTAACAATAAGGGATGCTAGTTCCGAAGAAGAGCTAGCAGAGCTTTTCATTCTAGCCAAAAGGGCGGGCTTGCTGCCGATTGTCTTCCAGGAAGGCGAGCCCAGCCTATCATGGTGGCTCAACTGGGTAGCCACAAGATGTCCTCTTTTCCTGCTGGCCATTGATGATTCAACCGGCTCCCCGATAGGGGCTGGCTGGGTAAACGCCTTTGTTAGCAACTTCAACCACAAACGGGCTGAAGTTGGCTTCATATTCCTTCCCAAACTCAAGTCTCCGTTCGCATACATATCTGCCGCCAGGCGCATGCTAGAGATAGCCAGGCACAGGCTGAAGCCAGACCTGATGCTTGGAACTATCCCCATCCATAACGACAAGGCCATCGCTTTCGCTAAGAGGCTTGGATTCAAGCAGGTTGCGGTTATACCGAAATATACGATTTGGTACGGACGACCTTCTGACGCCGCAATCCTAATAATGGAACTCTGATCCGGCCAGCATATATAGCGATAAAATTAATTAGGAGGTCAGCATGGGTGGTGTCTCTAAAGAATACAAAAATCTGGAGAAACAAATTGGGCTACAGCAGCTCCAGACTTTTCAGGACCTTCTCCGGCAATACCAATCATATAGCCAGCAGAGGCAAGAACTTCAGGAGCCGTATGTCTCTTTACTGAGGGGTATTATCGGCGGGGACAAGGAGACCGTTCAAAGACTACTCGCTACTCCTATAGCGGATATTACCAGGTCCGCGATTGAATCCAAGGAAAGGGTGTATGAGACTGTGCCTTCCGGCGCAGCCAGGGAGTATGCGCTATCTCAGCTTGCCAGGAGCGTCCCATCCGAGATTTCCAAGCTTAAAGTCGGAACATGGTCGCAAGCCCCAGCCATACTGTCGTCTCTTGGGTCAGAATCGGGACAGTATGGGCTTCAAACGCTAGGCGCTGGATTGAGGTCTGGCGAGGCGGCTGCTGCCACTATTTCCAGTTTGTTGCAAGCTGAAGCTGCTGGTAAATCGTCTGCGATGCAGATATTAGGAGAGCTGGCTAGATCCGTTGGCTCTGGGGTTGCAAGAGGGTTTTAGGGGTGATAGTGTATGGCTCAAATATTGAACAAAGGTCCGCTGGCGATACCGACGACTGGCCGTATTGATGAGGAAAAGACCTCAAGGCAAATAGAGTACGGTCCATTTTCCAGCATATTGACGGAGCCATTCAGGCCGAACGTTGTGCCGAGGGGTGTTGAAGGCACTGCCGCCAATGTAGGGTATGTATTCTCGAAGTTTCTAGAGGGCGTCACGGAAGCTAGGGCACAAGAGGCGCTGAAGAGGGAAAGCAGCAAAGCGAATTTGATGCAGCTTGTTCGTGGCGCGATTGATTCTGTTTCTCAGTCTGACCTCCCTGATGAAATAAAGAAGCAGAAGATAGCTGAAGGCAATGCGCTGCTTGCCAAGATGGTGGTTAAGGAGGCTGGCAAGGGCGGAAAGAGCAAGCATCCTGTTGCCGGAATAATAACTGGATTTGCGAGGGCTGTCGCAGGTGGTGACTTGCCGAAGAAGACTGATCCTGCCGAGGCCATAGATTTTGTCTCTAGCGTGCATAAGGCAATCGGCACCGTGCCGGATGTCAGGACTCAGATCGGGCAGCTCGAACAAAATGTTCGACAGCAAATAGCCAAGTCAGGCATGGATGTCTGGCGTGAAGACATATGGTCGAGCGAAGCCTACCAGAACTATGTAAAAGTGCTATCGCAATATGGTAGACAGCCAGCAGCAGACATCCAGCAGATGTTGGCCTCGTTGCCCAGCAAAGTTGAGGTGTCCACGAAGTTGATGGGCACTCCGGTGGAAATACCGAAAGATATCAAGCCGAGCGAGATCAACAAGCATTTGGTTAATGCATCACCTCCAGCGATAATATTTGCCGAGGGCAAGGGTCTTACCTTCGGAAGGTGGTACAACGGTAGATTTGTGGACGAGAACTTAAACCCGATACCTGGCAGGATCCTGCCGAATCCAAAGATAGAACAAGTTGCAGCATATGATAAGCAGGGGAATTATGTAGTGCTGAATCGAGATGCTCAGTCCGGAACGGTATTTGACTCCAACAATAGGGTAGTCTCCTTGGATGACTACAGACTGGCTGGGAAGGTCATAGAGGTGCAGTCACCTGGAAAGGTGACGATTATCCCGACTGATGCACAGGGTACGCCTATTCCGGGCAAGCAGCAGACAATAACGGTTGATCCAGTAGCTGCGCAATCTGCCATCCTGAATCAACAGATTCAGCAGGCAAATTTGCACATGAACCTGCTTAGCATGCCAGCACAAGCTGTAATGTCTGCTTCTGAAACGGTGAACAAATTAATGAATATAGCTCTACAGCAGGCGTTTTACATAACGGACAAAGAGCAACGCAGTTTGTATGTTCAGAACGCTCAAGCTCAAGCGCAAGCCCTCTACGACAACATAATTAGCAGCAGCAGATCAAGCTTTGTGAATACCGCAATAAGGCCACCGTTCGGTTATTCGAGGGAAGAGGCAGAGCGTATCTTTAACGAGGCGCTTGCGAAAGTCAACAAGGATGTAAGTGCTAATGATGCGCTTAATCGGTTCCTTGATTTGCTGCTTAAGAGCAATAAATAAACATGGCGTCTGCTGACTACAAGTTCCCAAGCATTTCAGATAATGAGTCCGAATGGAGAAGAATAGGGCTGCTTGAGATCCCGCACCTTGAGGGAGACTCGGAGATCCGTGCCCCGTCAAAATTGATGTACCTTGGGGAAGGCTTCCGCGAATCATTGGCTAAAGGAATCCGAGGTCTGGCGAAAACCCCCAGCATGGCTGGCAATGTAGCCAGGAAATATGCGGAGATATCCGGCGAACCATTCGCTCAGGCGATGGAAAAAGTATCTAAGTTTGCCCAAGACGCAGCGAAGGCGGTCGAGCCCAAGTACGCGAAGCCGATAGCCGCCCAGGAAAAGATTTTCTACGGTGCAGGGCATTTAATTGGGACGATTGCCGAATTTGCGCTAATTGAAAGGGTGGTCCGCATTCCATTTTTGGCCATGAGTATTGTCGAAGCGATAGATGAAGCAGAGAATGGGCCGCGAGCGATGCTGGCTGGCGCAGTAAAAGGCGCTGTTTTGGGCAAAGGGTTTGAGGCAACTTCTGGCATTAAATCTGCGGTTAAGCGATCTGGTATTTTGGCTGCCACTGGCGCGGCCGCATCGGTTTTGGGTGGCACCATCGGAGGGACGGGGGTCTATACCCCAAGTGTTTTGCTTGAAGCCGGTATAGGTGCCACCCTTGGTTTGATACCCCAAGTCGGCGGGAGAAAGCCACCGAAGGAAGAAATAAAAGGATATATTCCGCCATCTCCGGATATATCCGTTTATGAAAAGTATCTGGGTAGCCCTCACATTATAACATTCCAACAACTTCCTGAATTGCATGAATTTATAATGTCTGCCATCAGCGCAGAGCGAAGGTCCACCGCGTTTAAGGAGTGGCTTCTGGGATCGTTGATGCCGACCGTCCATAAGAAGCTTGGCGGAAGCAAGGAAAAGTGGGAAAAGCTTATAGATTATCTTGACGACCCACAATATACGCTGGAAAAGCTGCCCGAGGATTCCAAAGAGATTGTTGAATCTTATGTGATGGCGCGCACAGTGCTAGATGACCTGCGTGTAAGTATCAAAAATACATTGGCCAAGATGGGCGTAAAAGTAGAAGATGACTGGGGAATACTGGAGGGCTACTTCCCGCACGTATTCCGAGGAAATTACGCAATTGAAAGAAAGTTCCAGGATGGTAGGACTTCTCCAATTCCGACCGGCTTTATGGCCCAAACACTTAAACAAGCGCAGGAAAAACGCGATGCATACTTGCGGTTTGCAAAGTCACAAGGGGAGAATCTAACGGAAGATGATGTAATCATAAAATTTATTGATAGAGCACATGTTCCGTCCTACATGAAACAGGCCAGGATGAAGTGGGTTCACACTTTGCCGCGTGAAGCTGAACTACCCGGCTGGGAGAAAACGCCTCAGGCTCTATCCAGATATTTTGCGCAAGCCGCGCGATTCATATATTTCGCCCCGCTCCAGAAACAGGGCAACAAATTGATGGAGGAGATTAGAGTAAAGTATGGCCCGAACATATCAGCTAGGTTCGACAGATACTTGAAAACAATGCTCTCTCCGAATGGGGCGTTGCTCAATTCCATCATGTACTACTTTGAGAGAAAAGGATGGGACCCGTCGATCGTAACAAAGACAACTGGTGCTATACGTGCATTTGAGATCCTATCCAAGCTCGGGTTTTCGCTTGGTTCGGTTGTTGCCAATGCATCTCAAACTTTTTTGACCACTTTCCCTGTCCTAGGGTTTAAGTGGACGATGGCCGGGGTTAAAGCAGCCGTCGATTACTTACATTCGGGTAAGCATAAAGAAGTTATAGAAGCGCTAAAGATAGTTGAAATGGATACACGAGCAGAGGCCGCCTTCATGATGGAGTCTCTGCGGTCGCTTACTCCAACCACGTTATCTGAGGTTCCTGGCTGGCTGATGTCGCAGGCCGTTGGTGCAAGCATGTACCTGTTCAGCAAGGTTGAAACAGCCAACAGGTTGATTGCGACGCTGGGCGGGTACTTGAGAGCAAAGGCATCTAAGCCTAACATAAGCGAGGCGGATGCATTAAGGATAGCAGAATACGTCCTATACAGGACGCAGTTTAACCTGAGCCTCCTGGATGCGCCCTACGTAATGAGCAACAATGCGCTGAGAACGGTATTCCAGTTTAAGACGTACATGCTGAAGTTCCTGGAATTCATATATGGTCTCGGCAAAAAGGACGTTCCCGGGAGATTTGATGATCGCGCCAGAGAAATTTTCAGATTCACTGCCGCGACGCTTGCGGCGTCCGGCGCTATTGGCATTCCCGGAATAGAGACTGTAGATCAAATGCTAGAGGCGATTTCCGGGGAGAGCATCTTGAGGGACATAAAGGAGCACTTCCCGAGAGCATCCAGGGGACTGCCTGGGCTTGTCGGATTCGATATTACCAGGAAGGTCGGTTACGGAGACTGGATATCCTTCCAGATGCTAACGAACCCATTAAGGAACCTTTTCGGGCCAGCCGTTCAAGAGGCATATTTGCTGTTTAACATTCTGCTGATGCCGGAAGGCAGAGAGCGTCAGCAGTTGCTCGAAAGGTTTAAGAGACAGATTACTCCGCATCTGTACAGGGCTGTAGAGGCGATTTACAAGGACGCCAAAGAAGGGAATCTCATCAGGGACTATAAAGGATACCCAATTCTTACCGATCTCACGCTCCTGGAGAGGATTGGGTATGTGCTTGGACTGAACCCGCTAAGGGTTCAGATGGCTCGGGAGAAATATTGGGAAGCGGTTGAAACGGCAAGGAAATATCAGGATATAAAGCTCGGGCTGGTTGATAGATACAATGCGGCATACATGCGCGGGGATGCTGAAGAGGCCGAGAGTGTCCTACAGTATGCGTCCGAGATAGGCATTCCTGCGAAGGAAATTATTGATTCGCACAAGCGGATGCTTCCGAGCTTGGCAATACCGAGATCAGAATATTATGAGAGGAGAATGAGGCGAACGATCATAGCTTCCGAACAAATGGAGTAGTTATGCCAGGTCAAAAACTCGACAGTCTTATCGAAGAGGTAAAAAAGGCTCTGCCGAAAGACGCGCAGTCTAAATTTGACGCACTAGACCCAGACTCAAAAAAGCTATTCTCGGTCTATGCGGTTGAGACGCTGCAAAAGCAACGTGATCCGTCGGAAGTATACTCGGATCTCGTCAATCGAGGCGTAATCTCGCCTAGCGGCGCGCTGCTGAAAAGGGGCGAAAGCCTTACGGAGTCGCTTGTCGAGATCAATCCGGACATCTCTCATCTTGCGAAAGAAGAAGATGCTGGATTTTTTAGCGGATTTGTAGATGGGCTGAAAGAAAGGGGTTTGTCAGGCATCCTTTTAGGCATTCCACTAACCATTGGGGCTGGCGTTGTCTCCATTGTGCCTTATGTTGGCCCGGTAGCGGTTCTCGGTCTTGCAACCTACGGCATATATAACATCGCTAAGGACGCATATAAGAATATAGGCGTGGCCGCCAAGGGCGACGAAGATCCGTACATAAGAGGGAAGGCAGTTGGAGAGATAACAGCGGACGGCCTTCTGCTGTATGGCGGATCGTTGCTGTCTAAGGTTCGCCCATTCAAAAAGTCGTTTAGTGACATTGCTGATACGGCTAGCAGCATCTCTAACAAGATAAAGGGATACCTTTCGTCCAGGATGAGAGATAGTGACCCAGAGATGGCATCCGCCATCGAAAAGGCACCATCTACTCCAGCTAAAGAGATAGCAAAAGCTGCCGATGCTGCCAAGGCTGCCGAAGGGGCAGCCGCTGTCCAAGAGAAACCGCCGGTAACGCCCGAACCTCCGACAAAGGGAAGAGGGAAGAAGGGTGCTAAGGCTGAAGGAGAAAAACCCGCGGAAGCACAACCTGCCGAGCCGCCGACAGAAAAGCCTGCTGCGCCGGTTTCGACGCCGCCGCCTCCGACTGCCAAGCGACCTGGGGAAATTGCCGCTGAAGCTGGCACAAAACCAATTTCCATTACTGAAATCGCTGGCAAGCCAGTAAGCAAAGATAAATTAGTTGAAGCCATCGTTAGTGTTCTAAAAGGGTTTGAGCCTCCGAAGGATATAGTCAAGACGACGACAACCGCTGAGCCAGCCAGCGTAGCTAAGCCTCCAGCAAAACCAAAAGGCAAAGCACCTGGTAAAGCAAAAGCTGGCGAGCAGCCGGTAGCCAAGCCATCGCCAGCAACGCCACCAGCAGAGGCCCCAACTGTAGCAGCACCACCATTGCCGCCGCCGGTAAAGCTTCCTGAAATTTCTCCGTTATCGGTGACTCCGACTGAAGCCGCGCCGCCAGCGGTGACAGCGCCAGCGAAAGCGCTGCCAACTGTAACACCACCCGTTGAAGCGACGCCGATAGCGACGCCACCCGTTGAAGCGACGCCGACGGTGGCAGCGACTGTTAAAGCTCCGCCTGCCGTGAAGCGTGGGAAGACTCCTAAGTCAAAAGCTACGGATGTGGAAGAACCAACCAAGCTGGCTGCTGGTATTGAAACTGCGCAACCGCCGGCAGAAGCCGCAATCGCATTGCCCAAACCGCCTGCTGCTCCTAAAGGCAAGGCCAAACGAAAAGCAGCAGCACCAGCGGCAGAACCGACTGTTGGAGTTGCGGCTGAGGCAGCACCTCCGCCGGTAGAAACAGCCGCACCGGTTTCTACCCCGCCACCTCCTGTGGCATCGCCAGGCAAACGCGGCAGATCTCCAAAAGCAAAAGCCGAAGGTAAGCCTACTGTTGTTGCCGAACTTCCGTTTAAGGTGGAAGCCGTTACGGCGCATCCGGCAGAGAAACCGGCTGTTATCGAAAAGCCGCCAGCGATGACGCACGCTAAATTAAGTGGCAGAAGGCTAAAAGCCACAAGGCCAAAAGAAGAGCCGCCAGAGACTCAGCCTGAAGGCGGCGTAGCGTTGGCTAAGCCGGAGGTTGAGACTATACCTCCGCCGCCAGCAGAGCTGGCCGGGCCAGAAAGCTCTGCTTTAAGGAAAGCGCAACTACAATCGCTGTATTTGCAATCGCTGCTTGCATCTATCCTTAGCAGAATGAGAACTCCTCGCATGCGTATGGCGGTAGGCGGTCCGCCAATCGGAGCGACCAGGATTAGGACGTCTCCGCCTCCGGCAAGAACTGGCAGAATTAAAGCAGCAGGTCCGCCGGGAGAAGAAACGTGGGAAGACCTGGTGTGGGCAGAGCCGACAACAAGAGCAGCGGAAAGTACATATGGCTACCACGTAGAGACGGTCAGGTCTGCGCCAGAAGTGCCAACCTCCCAGCAGTTGATTACCAATATCCTAAGGAACAGCATCTACGGTGAGGAAATACCTATACCTGCCGAGATCGCCAAGAAGACTGGGCTTAACAGCATAACTATAGGAGAGACGTATAAGGTTAAGGGCGTAAACCAGGATTTGAAAGTAGTCGGCGCAAACAATACACATGTAGTGCTCAGCGGACTGGTTGATGCCGAAGGCAATCCTCAAACTATACTTGTCAGGCTGGAAGAGTTTGCTCCACATGTCACTGGGAAAGGGCTAGATCCGCTCCCACCGTGGGCTCACTACACACCGCCTCTGTATTACTGGATGAGGAGACCTGCTCCGCCAGCAGAAGCCTCAACCGTAAAGGAAGCCCAGAAAGCGCTGGTCGAGTACAGGTGGTTCTTCAGTCCTAAGGGCGCAACTACGTCGATCAAGGCAACATCGCCAGACAGTCCGATTTATACGCCCATCAGTGAGGTACATACAGTACCGCTGCCGGACATACCCAAGACAATTGCCGTTATCCCGACGCAGCACGGAGACCTAAATATCCCATTAACCTACCTGTATCGGCTGTCGGTCTTAGAGGGAACAGGCATAAATGGAGTAGTCGCCGGTTTGCAGCGGAGAGTGAATCTTTTGGGCAAGATGCCAAAAGAGGGAAGTCATATTGAATTTCTAACAGCCGCGGGCAAGCAGGCAGGTACAGTCAAAGGCGTATTGCCGGACATGACGGTATTAGTGGAGGTTGCGCCGAAGCATACCATCTATGTTGATCCGGAGATGATCATTTCCCCAATAGGACCGACACAGACCGTAAGCAGGACAGTCGGCGTAAGAGAGCCTACAATACGTTCTCCGCTCCCGTCGCTACCGAAAAAACAATTGCCACCACCTGCTGAGACGACGAGAGAACCAGTGCCTATGTACTCGCCTCGGCGCGAGACTGTAGTTACTCCATCTCCGGAAGCTGGGGAATGGTCCGAATCGCGTAGCATTTTATTCTGGAACCCCAGACTGGCTCCAGAAATCTGGACAAGAGAGAGAGTAGTTCAAGCTGGAGTACCGGAAGCGCCATCAACCGTTACGGTCAGATCTCTTGTAGAAAAGCATCTTCCCATACAATCTGGAGAACCGATAGGGAAGGTTGCTGCTGGCGAGATAGTTCTCAAATCTGGTAATGAGCACTATATCGTCCCACGAGAATCATTAGTGCATTATGTCAAGAATGAACCAACGTCTAAAGCCTTTATGCTTGTTAAAGCTAAAGGGGAATGGGTTGATAACCTGATACGGGATCTGCCTCAACTCAGCGATGATCAGATAAAAGCGCTGAATCCAATACGGATTCCAGTTCAGCCTAAAGCTCCACAGCTTAGCGGAAGACGCGCGACTCAACCGCCTCCAGTCAAAGGCGAAGCCCCGTACACTGTACACAGGAGGGCTGAGTTTCTTATTCCTGGATTTAATACAGTTTGGAGAATAAGCGAGGAAACTGTTGATTCTATATTTGCTTCAGGGTCGCCAACTAAAGCGGCAGAAAGCATCATAATACCAGCACGTCTGCAAATGCTGGGCATCAGGACGCTGCAAGACATTCAGGCCACACCTTGGCTCCCGGCTCAATACAAGTCGATCATAACCAAGATGGTGGAGCGAGCAGCGTCTAAGCCTGATCAGATGAGGGCAGTGATCAACGCTATGCGAGCAAACCGCATGGCCAATCTCAACATCAGGAGGGGGTCTATACCGATAAGTCCGTTCGAGGTTGCGGCAGATCTTGCATATATACCTGGACTGTCGAAGGAAGCCGCGGAACGGGTTGCATGGAACAATCTAGCACTCCCATTCAACAAGATAAAGCCCGGCACGAAGCTATGGCTGCCGACCGAGAATGTTTACGCAACAGTCATGCAGGTCATGCCTAGGGTGTGGTCTAGGTTCTCGCCGCCAAGGATGACGTTGGTATTGAAGCCGGACACTCCAACTCCCAGGTCAAGGGCATTCGGCGGGCTTATTGAAATGGATGAGACGGATGTTCTTCCGGCGCTTTCGGTACCAATTAGGTCCATCACTATAGAGGCGGCGCGTCGTGCCGGGATGGGCGACATCCAGTTGAGGAGGTACTTGCCTTCAAAGAAGTATATTGCTGGAGATGTCCCGGATTATGCGTTGCTGGATGCTATTCCGCGGTTTTACAATAATAGGGACTTAACGCAACTTGCGAGGTCTGGTAAAATGCCGGAGATTTTAACGCGGCAGGATAAGCCTGCATTTGAGTACCTTAAACAGCAGCTTATACCCAAGGTCCAGGAGGAGGCTGATCTAGCTAGACTTGTGAAGCAAGCCACCGCCAGGACTGAGGAGGCTGCGGCTAAGCCAATGCCGACACCTCCGCCTCCAGTTGAACGACCGAAACCGCAATTGGCGGCACCTGCTGCTGAGCCAACGGCTCAAGCTGCGGCACCAGCGGCACAAGTGCAGGCTCAGGCTAAACCTACGGATGCCACAGGAGTAACCGGCCTGTCGCAAGTTAAGCTGAATGAGATTAGGAAGATAATAAGCTCAATGAAACTTGAGAGGGTGGGCGCTATCGAAGATTACGATAGCTTCAGAATCCCCGGAACATCTGCTGTCGTCTATGTGGCCAGGGAAGCAAAGCAGAAGGTTCCGTGGTATGCGGTTTTGCCGGGCGGCAAGACCGTGTATCCGCTCAAGAATCCTGTGCTTGAACTCAAGAAGATGCTGATAAGGATAAAAGCAACGGCAGTTTAATATGACCAGGGAAGAGAAAATTGCTTACGTAATGCGCGAATTCAATCGCGGGAAATTGTTTTCCTCTTCCGGAAGAAAGGTCAAGTCCAGGCGACAGGCAATTGCGATAGCTCTATCGGAAGCTAGACGGGCTGGTAAACGAAGGACGAAAAGACGCACAAGCAGGTAGGCGTGAAAGTCACGCCACCTGCTTGTCTTTAGCCCAAATTCTAATCAATGCGCCGGGCGCTTCGGACTTAACAGCCGGAAGAAGCGTTATCCTGCCGTTGCAGTGAGCGACCGAATCATCAGCCAAGACTCCGGACTCTACCAGAATGTCCAGTATGGTGGTGAGCATATTGTCTCGGTCCTGCTTGAGATTAGATACATACACCGAGACTTCAATATCCGGATGTTCCAGGTTGAGACCCCTAAGGTAGGCAGGTATTTGGATCAATAGTGAATCCAATTCCGCCCTAAGCTTGCAGTCTTTAAAGATCCCTTTCCTGCCGATCCTGGTTGAGTACTTGTTCTTCTTGCTCGGTATGCGCCCGATTAGCTCTATTTCTATTGGGTCCATTCCAATGTTCCTCATGGTGACACCTGCTGCATAGACCGATTATGTTGTCTATACTATCCACCCTGCCCTTACTTCGGTGGACTATATGGTGGAACTGCAATGGGCTTAACGATGAGCAATTGGCGCACCTGAAAGATTGCCGCTTTGCGACAATTTCGCAGACGCGCGCATAGTTGGCTTGAACCAGTCGGTTAAGCGCTTCCTCTTTGGTGTTTCCGTAGTCCTCTACCACAATCACGTCGCCAGTCCTTGCGCTGGCGTAAAATTTCCCTCCACTACTCCACAGGTCTATCTCCATCCCGATTATTTTCTCGGCGGCCTTTTTTTTCATTGCGCTTTCTCCTGTTCTCTTTGGCTATGATCCCGTTAAGAATTCTCCGACATTCACCCTGGTGAACTCTGGAATTCCTATGTCCGTAGCCTACTTTGCCGCAGATACAGCAAACGAATTCACAATTATCCTTCGGGAAATCACGTATTGACACCTCTGTTGTCACACCCAATGATTCTCTCTAGATCCATTATGAACTTCTTGTAATGCTCTACCTTCTGGAACAGTGCAGGCACATATCCATCAGGCGTATCCATCAGGGCAGAAAGAATCCTGACAATCAAGAAATTCGCCCTACATGCATTTTCGGCGAGGGCGCGCTGTTCAGCCAGCGCGCCGCTACGCAGGTATTTGCAGACGTCACATTCGCACATATCACGCGATCCCTCCGCCGTGCCATATCAGGCTCGTCTGAGGCACAGATTCAGATTTCAACCCGTCTTTTTCTTTGTCCAAATTGTTGTACTTCAAGCTCATGTAGGTCACAAAAGCATATGTCAGAATGGCTAGCTGCAAATCGTCTGATAGCAGCTTCGTGTCTACACCAGCATCGTCAAGCAGTGCGTCAAGCTTAGGAAGGATCTTGTTTGCAAATGCATCCATATCCTTCCTGGTCAGACTCTTGCATGCGTTTATGATTGCAATCGATACGTCGTATGGGTCTACGCCCTTTGTCACAAACAGAGACAGCAGGCCGACCGCAGACTGTAGTGTCTTTCCGTCTATAGTGAAAACCTCATGACTAGGCGACATTTTTTCTCCTATTCTTGTAAAGGCTTTTCCAGTGGATGGTAATTTTTCTTAGATCCACCGGGTCATACCAATCAAGGAACAGCGCTCTGCAAACCGCCCTGGCATGCGCGATGCTCCATCCTTTCTTTGGCTTTAGATCGCCCCTGGCGATAGCCGATGTCTCGGTCGCAGTGTATGGCCAAGGTTTAAGCTCTGGATGTAGATGCAGCAGCTTGCCCTCAAACCTTGCGTTCTTCTCCTTCTTTATTGCCGTCACCTTTCCGTTTCTTTCAAGTATATATGCAATCGGTTTCCTCAAAGCTCTTCTAACCTCCTTAACCATCCGTTCAGATCATCAGCATAGATATCGGGTCTGGCATAAGCCAGCGTCCGATACCTGAACTCCGCCTCAGACTTCAGCGCCTTAATTAGCGAGGCTTCATCGGCGGCATTTATGGCCCCGATCGTTACCTTGCCAATTATCCCGTCTACGGTGACTTTGCTGCCAATGCTGTTCAGGGCCTGCTGCACCATCTTGATGGCAGTGACAGGCCCATTGTTTACCATCAAGTGGCCCAACAGGTTAGCCATTCGCTGGCTGGTGATTGATCCAAGCCGATATTTATCCCAGAATTCTCTTTTGTATATATCTTTAGCTTGGTCAACCGTTATATCCTTAACCTCGCCGCTCCAGCCGATGGATTTGAGGAATCGCTCTGTTAAGCCGTACTTAACTTGACCAGCCGTATTGTCCTTTGGGCTATAGACGCCTTCTGCTTTCAATAATCCGTCGATAAATAGCGAGAATTCGGCCATATTCACCTCCTTTCTTGGAGTCTAGCTTTTTGTGGCGCGCAACCGTACTTCTGCGCAAATTCTGTTCTCGGCCATCTCGGCATACTTTGGGTTTATTTCTATACCAATGAAACCTCTGTTATTTCTTATTGCTTCAATCCCGGTTGTGCCGCTACCGGCGAAAGGATCAAGAACAATTCCCTTTTCCGGGCTTCCGGCAATTATGCACAGCCTAGCAATCTCTTCCGGAAACACTGCATGATGGTTGCCTTTAAATTGAGTCTTCTTGATGCTCCACACTGAACGTTTACGGCGAAGACAGCCGAATATCATGTCTTTTGGTATACCCAATGACTGTAGAACTTTTGTCTTTAGGTGAAGTTTAGCTGGCGTGTCGGTTATCATGCCGCCCCACTTCGTGTCGGCATTTACGCCTGTCAGGTCAGCATTCCTTAGCTTTGGTGGATTGAATTCGCCCAGCAGAGATCTGACCAATTCTATATCCAATCCCTCGAACCGCTTTATCGGCTCCTGCATGGCTTTGTAGTCGAAATAGTAGGACTGTGACTTCGCAAGCAGCATTATATACTCATGCGCTGTTGTGCAGCGATCAGTAGGGCTTTGCGGCAGGCAATCCGGTTTGTGCCAGATTATGTCCTGCCGCAGCCACCATCCGTCGGACTGCATCGCAAAAGCGAACCTCCACGGTATGCCTACCAGATCCCTCGGCTTGATGCACAGATCAGGGTATTTACTAAAGGAATATGTGTCTCCAATAACAACCCAGAGTGTTCCATCCTTGCGCAACACGCGGCGCACTTCCCTGAAAATATCAACCAGGTGCTTGACGAATAACTGCGGGCTTGGCTCGTGGCCTAGTTCCCCTCGCCAAGCACCGCAGCGCACGCAGATCCATCCGCTTTTCTCTCTATTGTCAAGCTCTGGATCATTAAGCACAAGCAACCTATCCTTTCGTCTACCGATTCTCTTCACCGACCATTGATGTTCGCAATTGGGATCTCCGTCCCAGATTAGCGGATTTGTGCCGTAGGCACGCTGCGCCCAATAGGGCGGAGACGTGACGCAACAATGTATGTATTCGTCTGGTAATTTCTTTAATACATCAATGGCGTTCCCGCATTGGATGTATTTCGATGCAGCGCATTCCATCTACTCTTTCTCTGTCCTATGATTTTGCAACCAATCCGATTGCGCCCTTTCCAGCAAAAGCACATTTTCAAAGCCAAGCGGTTTCTCAATCTCAACTACCCTCCAGCCTTCCTTGGCCAGTTCGTTAAGCTCCTTCATGCAAGCATCAATATCATCGAGTGGCTTTCTACGAAACAATGTATAGGAATAGCTAGGCACGGCTGCCTCCTTTCTTTTTCTTTTTCCCCGACAATTCGACTGTTACCTTTATCCTGCCGCCAGGGGTAACGCGCACCTCGGCGATATCTTTCATCTGGCCTTTCTTGTTGATACCCTCCACCAAAATGAAAACGCCCAGACGGGCGTCACTCCACAATCGCGTTATCCTTGCGGGCCCGTATATGAACCCATACTCTGTTAGCCGCATGGCCTTCTCCATACATCACTCCTTCTCGTACACATCCCTAATTACTCTGTCCTGCAATTTACGGAGCCATAGTTTCTGATCCTCACTGGTGCATACGCAAAAAACTGTGTTGCCTATCCACCAGTTTTCGGAGAAGAGGCTTACTGCGCTCCGCTCAAATGTTCTAATCAAGTACTCATTGTGAGACCAGCCGCCGGTGTAAAACACCCAGCGCCCGGGCACCACCTCAATACTCTCGTCGGTTGTAAGCTCCCAATTCTCGCGTATGTACCTAACCGCTCCAGCAACATCATTAAGCGGCCAGTTCAGCAGCTTTAGCTCAATGTCTATTTCGTCGTCAGCCGACCTATTTTTAAATAGCCGCGAAACCAAGCTTTTTGCGAGTTTACAGAGCATAGCTAAAGACTCCTGGGATTGCCGCTATGAAAGCCTACGCCATTCATCGACTACGTACTCTTGTAGTCGCGAGCGATATAGATTCCACGCAGACTTTTGGGCGTCAATCATGCATCTATATGCCGCGCAAGCTAGAATGGCATACTTTATGTAGCCCCTGCGGTAATACCAAATGCTGATCAGAATACCTGTTAACAGAAAAATTTTCACGAACATATACGCTCCTTTCTCTCCTTATCCAAGACCCCAAGCGCCGGTTTGCATGGCTTTCTTACCGCGCTTAATGTCCCTCTCTGTTGCATGCCTAAACACGGCGTGCATCGCCTCAACAGGCAAATCAGGTAAAACCTTTATGCCCTTTCGATATACATGAGAAAGCCTTTTTAGCAGGCTTCCCTCGGTGTGGATTCGCACTTCGCCAGTATGTGTATTGAATTCTGCGTACATACTATATTCCCCATGAACTCCTAACCTCTGCCAGCATAGCCGCAAATATGGCTATCGGCGATTCACTGCCAACCCGAACATGCACTCTCGGGTCATGAATCAACGCTCTCCACTCCTCATGAATGGATTTCGGCACCCTAATGACCTTATAGGTCTCGGTCACGTCAACGTGTAGCTGCGAGTTTACCCATTCCTTGAATTCCTCATAGTTCATGTTTCTGGCCTTTTCCAGAAGTTTCCCGTGGCCAGGCTGACCCTGATCGGCGATCTGCGATAGGACGCTGAGTTTGGACAGTCCGATTTCGCTGACCTCAGTCTCAGACAGCGAGGGCCAGCGCAACGCAACCCTACGCGCCTCATAGATCGTACTTCTAGCTAGACCGAGTTTCTTCGATGCGTAATCCTTCAGATACGTGTCGAATGACCCATAGCTCCTCCATAGGTGCTCACGTTTATGAATTTCCTCAATCAGTTTGCCGATGTGGTACCTGATCACCGCACTCACTCCGGAAACATTAGCGAGCCGGGATGCGTTTATCTCCAGTTCGCCGATCAGATCTTCGTCACTCAACGTCTCCGGATCTGGCATGTATATGTCCGGGTTTTCATGAACCTTGGTCACAACCTGAGGGGTCAAGCCCTTGGTGTCTACGCTTTTGCTCATATCTCCTCCTTCACTTTTGTAAGTCATATGAATCCTCCTCAAAGCGGGATATCTTCCCGCTGAACCACAACTCAACGTCTCCGGTCGGTCCGAATCGATTTTTGCCGATAATAACTTTCACCTTCTTCAGCGGATCATGCTTGGTTTTCGGTGACCTATGGAGCAGGATAACGATATCGGCATCCTGCTCCAATGCGCCGGAATCTCGTAGGTCATGCAGATCGGGCTCCCTACCGTCCCTAGCTACGTTTCGGGACAATTGTGATGCCAGCAGAAGCCCGACGTCAAGATCGTTCGCTATTCCTTTCAGCATCTCGCTGACGGCAGCAAGCTCCTCATTCCTCGACGTTGACCTGCTGTTGGTGCGAATTAGCTGCATATAGTCGATTATGACCAAATCGACCGGAGATTTTAGTGTAAAATTTTCGATCTCCGCGCGCAGCGAGTACGGATTCCGGTTTTTGGTCTCCATGAAGGACAGTGGTGCGCTGTCCAGCCTTGTGATTGCTGCGCTTATCGCCGCCCTTGCTTCCGTATCAAGGTCTTTGCTGCTTGGCTTTATGCCGGAAAGCATAGCGCAAGCCTTCTCCAAAAGTTCTTTATTGTTCATTTCGAGCGATACAAACAGCGTTGGACGGTTGTGAAGCGCGGCCTCTACGGCTATTTGCAGAGACATCGAGGTCTTGCCAGCAGACGGCCTGCCTGCGACTATCCAATACTGCTTCTTTTTGATCCTTCCCGTGTACTTCTGCACGGTTTTCCACGGCAGGAGTATGCCGTCTTCGCCGTTTGAAAACGCGGCATCGAGTCCGCCGTATTTGTCCAGAATTCCGGACACGGTTTGAATTGTCGCCGTGCCCAGCTTATAATTTTCGGCAATACTCCGGAGACGCGAATAAGCATTTTTTATAATCGACTCGACGTCTCCGTTTATCGCCAGCTCTTCGGTCAGTACGTCGAAAGTGGCTATCAGGCTCCTGCGTGCCTTGTTCCGCTTAACCGTAATGAGCATCTGCTTGACAGACTGCTCATTTGCGACAAGGCCGCTGGAAATCTCGTCCAGCTCTACCAGATAGCTAAGGCCGCCGACGGCAGCCAAATCGCCCGAATCGCGCAATGCGTTCGAGACACTGACAAGGTTTATCGGTTTATTCCCCCTGGCCAGTTCCAGACAGGTCTTGAATATGATTCGGCTGCGCTCGAGTATGAAATCGTCTTCATTCAGGTCGCTAAGCGCAGCCTTGAACGGCTCTTCTTTGATGAGCCCGGCAATAACGCACTTTTCTGTATATAAATCAACGTCTTGCGATTCAGCTTTCTTTGATTGCTTGGCCATTGGCATCTCTCCAGTACGCTGATTTTCTCGACCCGTACGGCGTCTCAGGTTTCGGTCCCCAGATATCCCTCAGAGCATCTACGAGATCCGAAGAGTATTTAGACGGCTTATAGTCCGGGCCGAGTCCAAGCCATCTTCTGGAATCATCGATTGCCTGCAAGATCTCCTCGCCACGGTATTCGATGCTCGTTACGTTTGATCCGCAGGCTATTTCTGGATCAAAGTACCATTCCGGATGGATCGGTACGCCGAACATGCAGGAATCGCTCAGGTAGCGCAGCAGCGACCTGAGACTTCCCCGAGCGCGCGCAACGTCAAACAGACCGTAAAGAGTGTCTCGCCAGCGTTCAATATTATCTATATAATCCTTTCGGAGCGCAGCAATTCGATTAATCCTTTCGTTTTCATACTCTTCCGCTGCCCAGTCGTATTTGCCTTTCAGAATCTCACGCCAGCGTTCCTTTTCCAGCACCCACGCCAGCGTAATGTTGTTTTTGATCTTCCCGAAAGCAGCCATAGCCTGGCATTTCAATGCGACGATTTCGGCGTTTTCAATCAGATCGTCGCAAAGGTATCGGTCAAGCGATCTGTCCCATTTCGCTTGATCGCAGCTTACCGCTATATCGTTCCAGGCGCGAACGATTCTGTCAGCGCATAGCGCCGAGACAGAAGGCACGCTGACCGGCGCATAGGCGCGACTCGCAGGTTTGCTTATAGCGACGGCATCGTTCGATAAAAAATCTTTATAGCGTTTCAGGAAAAGCCGTATCGGCCATTTATTCTGCCTAACCCAATCATTATCCGTAGCCAGATAGCGTTCCAGGGCAGACAGTAGTTCAGCTCTGCCGATTTGCTCATCCAGCGCTCGCAATTGAGCCAGAATCGGCGCTGACTGTTTAGCTAAGAGATTGTCCAGCTTACCTTTAGACAATCTGTACACTCGCTTTATGTCGATTACCAGATCATCCGTGCTCATTAGCCCTCCAGCTCTGCTATAAATTTTTTTTATAGCGCTATAAGTTTTGCTATATTGTATAAATTTTATTTAATAGTACTATTGTTCTAGTACTACCAACTTTGTTCCCTTCCCTTACTCTCTCTCTTCCCTTTTCCCTCTCTCGTCCCTTTTCTCTCCCTCGCGCTCCCTCTCTAAACCCTACTCTCTCTCTAAACCCTACTCTCTCTCTTAACCCTACCCTCTGTGTTTTTACGAGAGTATATATATAAAATAAATAATAATAAATATAGTAATAGTACCCAGAGGGAGGGGTACAAGGGGAGGGAACAAGAAAAACTAACGTACTAGTACTTTGGCGTAGTACTACGATCAGTTTAAAGTCGGAGTATTGCGCCCGCATTCCTAGCCGATTTCTGAAATGGTCGAATTTGTGCATTAGAGTCGCTCTGTGCATTTATCTAGGCTCCGGTAATACCTCACCTGCTGTTTTTCCTTTCGGCTCGTTATAGAGTCTCTAAAAGCGAAATAGAGCATGCCGTGCAATTTTTGCACAACCATGTAAAATTTACACTCTAGTTGTGCGGGTCTAGCGAGAATTTGTACTTGATCCTGGGAGACCCGCCGGAGTCTCCCAGAATCGACGAATCCCAGCGCATGGCTTTCGTATAATCCGTGAGGATCCGCCAGTGGAACCTGCACGCATTTTTCCCATTAATCTTTTTCGTAGCCGGAAACAGGCACGATTTGACGATTTCGCACCTGGCCATATGCCGTGCTCCTATTGCAGCATTGTCGGTTTATTTTCGGGCAGCATTGAGAAGTTCGCGCCTAATACTTTGAGCCGCGTTATGGCCGTCTCCAGCATCCCTCGGTTCTTGTGATCCATGATCAGGTACGCGACGGTGACTATTAGCAGAGCGACCGGAGACGTTTCGCCCATTGATTCGAGTCCCTGGATAATCGACATAGCCGCGTCATTGTTATCCAGAATTCTTGAGCAAATAAGTATGAGTTTAGCTGCTCCGAAGATATCGTTCCCTGTGAATCTTATTGGATCATCAGTTTCTACGCACTCCTGTAGGCACGAGATTAGATCATTGATTATGGAGATTACAACCCTAGTATCGTGGTAATCCGCTATACCGTAGATCTGCCTTTCCAGTATTTCGTAGATTTGTTTCGGATCGAGTAATTCTTCAGTGTTAAATTCTTTATTCTCTTGCATTTATATTCACCTCCTCAACTGGCTGTAAATCCATAAGCTCGTGCGGCGCTAAGTTGTGCGACATAATGGCGTCTATCATTGACGAAACGCCGCCTCTAGAGAACCGTAAATCGCCGCGATTGAATTTGCGGTTAGCGTATTCTATCCAATCGGACATATGCGAAAAAGACTGCTTTATCTGATCGCTTATCACATAAAGCATCTTTAATTGCTTTTCCGTAGGTGCGTTTAATCTCCAGTTTGCTTTTGCCAGGACCAGGGGTATGACGTCGATGGAGACACGGGAATCAGCAAAAGCAATGGCCTCACGCAGAGATTTAAATGCACCAATGTGTTTGCGGATGCCTATAGAGGCCATATAGACGTTATATTCGCCGAGAAGATCCTGTTGGATCATAAGTGCGGTATTGTCCGGCAGCCCGAGCCTGTAGCAGTTTGCGCTCGCCAGCATCCAGAAGTATTTCGTGTACGACTTTATGTCTTCTGGGACTTGCGGCGGTCGCAGTAGATCTATGTTTGTGATCATCTGCTCGGCCTCTTTTAGCGAGCTTGCGCCCATTAGGAATGCGCGCGGGTACTTCAACTGCAACCGCTCAAGCGCTTTCTGTGCCGACCGAGCGCTACCGCCGTTCAATTTGAACTTTCTCGGCAACCCGAAAAGCGTTGGCAGAACGATCAATTCGTGCTTCCCGCTATTGTCAACGAAATCGATAACGTAAGCCTTCTCTTTCGGACTTATGTTTTTGTCCAGAATTCTGGACTCTGGACTTGGATACGGACGCAGTACTCTGCCGACCTGCTGTATGTACAGCAGGCTTGATTTCGTCGGTCTTGCCATAAGGGCAACCGAAGCCATAGGCAAATCCAGCCCTTCGGTCAAAACTCCGGCGGACGCAAGCACCATGATCTTTCCCTCACGGTATAAATCAAAATATTGTTTCCGCAGTTTATCTGGCGTCTCGCCGGAGACGGCCTCGGCAGGTATGCCCTGATCCTTAAATGCTTTCGCTACGTTATGGCTATGCTGGATTGTGACCGTGAATGCCAGCGCTTGTAGCCCGGGCGTGAGTTTCAAATAGTTTTCGACTATCATTTTGTTGCGCTCGGGCGTATCAACTCTTGCGGACAGAGCAGATTCTTGAAAATCTCCGCGCGTGATTTTCACGTCCGATATATTTATATCGGACCAGACGCTATAGCCGTGCACCTCGGTAAGCCATCCGTTATCAATCATCCAGGCAATATCACGGCTGTAGGCTATTACGTCGAAGATTTTTTCAAGACCGATTGAGTCGGCGCGTCCAGGAGTCGCTGTGATCCCAATGACGATTTTCTCCGGATCCGGCGAGTTTCCTTTCAAAGCCCGGAAATGCTCCAGGATTGATATGTATTGTTTTCCGCCGACTGCGTGATGGCACTCGTCTATATATATGATCTTGGCCCAGTCACTCGGATATTTGTCCAGGCGTCTGGACAAGGATTGCACTGAAGCAATAATGACGTCAGCGTCTATGTCTGCCCTGTACTCGGCTTTCTCTATTTCAACGCGCAGAGAAGGATTGTAATGGCAGAATTTCTCATACGCCTGGAATACAAGCTCGTCCCGGTGTACAAGGAACAGCACCCTACCCCTATACTGTTCGTCTATGTACGGCAGTATATTTGCTGCGATTACCGTCTTGCCGCTCCCGCACGGCAAAACCACCAGTAATCGCCTATAGTTTTTCCGGAGGCAGTTTAATATCGCCTCCAGGCTCTGCATCTGATAGTTTCGTAAGATCATATGGCACCAACGCCCTTTCCGTCTTTACCGTCACTCCCTTAAGCTCCCCGAATTTCTTTACATACGGAACAAGCGCGTAAGTATTCACACGCAGAACCGTTTCAGGTAATTCGCCATTAGCCACGGCTCTGGCGATTTCCTTGACGTCGTAGGTATCCACTTTGGTTCTGGTCAAGACCATTGTGCCTGGTATTCTGAATTTCGGCTCAGGCAATGGCCTTTCCAGCAACTCGATCGCGGCCTTCAGAAGCTTCATTTCCTCAAGCCTTCCCCTGGCTTCGGCTCTACGTAGCTTTCGCCGAAGCTTTTTCTTCTCCTCATCTATTCGTTTTTTAAGCTCCGTGCGTTGTCTCTTAGCCTCCGCCTGTCGTTCGTCCAGGTACGTAAGGATCTTCCGTTCCAGTATGAAACGTATATTGTCTGAGGATCTGTACCTGGTTTTTGACCCTATGGTAGTCAGCCAGCGCTGTAGGCAGTTGCGCATGTGCTCCGCGTACCATCTGGCTACTCGTATCCGGGCAGACCAGAACGCCCTAAGCCGTCGTTCCAGTGATGCTAGATCGTGCAACAGTCGGTTTGCGCGCATCAGATCATCGTCGTTTCTGATCTGTATGCCGACAACCGATATCTCTATTCGCCTTATCTCCTGCTCAAACAACTCATTGCAGGCCGTTTCGACCTGCGCGACGTTCCCTAAAATACCTTCCGTTTCCTCAGCCATTTCCAGGCCTCCAAGGTATGGCTCCCGGCTGCAATGTCTTCTTCCGACAGGTACACGCTTTTGTATTTACCATCGCCCTTCAGGTAAACCAAAAGCGCATCATCCACGTGATAGTTGTTCACTTCCAGCAGCTTGCAATACATAGCTGACTGGAGCCTATGCCAATCGCGTTCGGATCCGGTCTTAAGCTCCGTCACAACTATACGTGTGTCCGGAAACTTGAGTACGCGGTCAACAGTACCGGCTGCTTCGTATTCGTCCGACCAGACAATCTGCTCGGACATTTCGACCGTTGGTTTAGTTGATGCGATAAATTGTTTCCAGGAGTTCACATAGCACATGACTTCCGGGCTAGTCTCGGATTCATCGAGCAAGTTGCTGTCATACAGACAGCAAGCCTCGTGTACCGCCTTTCCCCGGAGTGCATTGTTGGCGTTTGACCCGTAAACGCGAACAATGCCCAGTGCTTGAAGTATCTCAGTGACGGACGGAAGCCGTCTGTCGCCGAGCTGGTAAACGTGTAATACCGGATCAAATGTAATCATCCATCACCTCTCCATCTGCAAACGCCGCCTCACGGCACTTGTCACAGATCATCGTTTCAAGTTCGTTCTGGTTGGCGCAATCGGTGCAATACTCGTCTTGGCATATCTTACAGAAGATCCGGTACTTCTTTTTGCCGCAACGTGAACACGGTGGTTCGTTCGTGCGCATGACATCCCTCCGCGTAAAAAAAATGGCCGGGGTGATAACCACCCCGGCCACTGTTTTAAAGCTCAAGGAAGAGGTCTATTTTCTTCTTAACCTCTCTTACCGACTCTAAAGGGGAGGCAACCATGATGCGCATGACTTCCTCTAGCGCTCTGCCCCTGTTCGAGATCCGATCAATGCCGATCGACTCGAACCACTCATACATATCTTTATACGTCAACCCCAGACGAAAGCGCGCTATACGTACATGCGTGCTGTATTTTGGCGGAATACCAAAGTTCTGACACAGTACCTCGGCCCGGTTATCGCCGCCCGCAATATACTTTTCCGCGAGATTAGCTGGGTCAACAACGCCCCTCTCCTGGTCGAAGAACGCCAGAGCGATGTCGTGCGGCTTGACGTAGGCTTGCATATCCGACGGGAAAGATTTCCCGAAGAACCCCCGCAGATATGCCTTATACCACTCCGACGCCTTCTTGTCGCTCAGGCCGCGCTCTTCCAGCGTAGCGATTATCCTCTCCTTGGCCTTCTTGTTTATTGAGGAGAGGACGCGCTCTGGTATCTTGCCCCCGGCCCATGCATCATTTTCATCTGAGCCGGATTCCTCAGTAGGCGTCTCAGTAGTAGCCTGCGTCTCTGCTTTAACTTCTGACTCGGTCTCGGTGGTTACTTGCTGGTCTTCCGTCTGCTCCGGTCTTTCTACCGGCGGAGCATCAGGAGTGTGCTTTTTTCCGACCTTATACTTCGGCTTATCGCCTTCCGGCGCCGGCGGAGGAGTCTCAATATCCTCAAGTTCCTCCGGCGTCCATATAGCGATACCGCCGAAGTCAGGGCCTATGTCCCGGAATAATGCTGCGACAGCTCGCGCTCTCAGCATGCGAACCGGGTATTTCTGCCAGTTCTCCCTCGGCTTGCCGGAATAGTCCGACAAAAGCCCGGCTAAGCGAGCGTCCTCCATACTGAACGAGGACGTGTACTCCATGTCCCCGCGTTTTGCTGAGATGACTACCCTGTTCCGGTTCATCTCCTCGAACCGGATTTTCACACCGTTCTTGTACAGCAACGCCAGCATGGCGTCGGCAGACATTGCCATGCGTGGCCCGTCCTTGGTCTGAGCCACCCAGATTGCTCTGGTTGCGTGTGACGCCGGGAGTCCCATCTCCAGCGCCGTCAATATAATGTGCGTCACGCTAGCTAGATCGCCGCGTATCGCGGAGGGGATAAAGAGCGAATCCTTTATCTCCTCCGCATATGCCCTGGCGACAGCCATTAGTGTGGTATCCATTCCTACCTCCCTAGTTGATTTCATCCGATACCGGTCCGAACATGATCGGCGGTATCTCATCCTTCTTGTTGTCTTTAGCCGCACCGTCTATAACGCATGCGGCCTGGTATGCGATGATGAGCATGCAAATGGCAATAATCTGGCACAACATGAGACCATCAAACTGTCTCATGAACCTGCTGAACATGGAGTCCAGATCTTTGTTGGCCATAGCCAACCTCAACGCCCCACTGAATGAGGCGCAAACTTTCGTGATACTTTCAGCCAATGCCGTAAAGCTAGGTGCTGTCCGCTTCACCATCTCATCATCGACAATAATTTTTTGATCGCCGGGGATCTCGTTGTTCCGTATCAAAGTCAAGATCAGCGACAGTGATATCAAAGCGACAGTTGCAAGCTCAGCACGGTTTGCCCCATCCGTAGCGTCCTCAATCCTGCCAACCGCATCGTACATCTCAAGCAATGCGTTTGAGTCATTGATTGAGGACTTTATTTCACTAATATAACCAGGCGCTTCACGCTCAACGTAAGCGCTGATCGTGCCCATTACCTGCTCAAAGCAGGCTTCCGCTTTCTTGTCATGGAATTCTAGCATATTCCCTCCCTATTGAAATTTGCCATTCGGCATGAAATTGTATCGAAAAAAATTATACTGCTTTTCCGCTGATTTCGAGCGAAAAAAATATCTCGTTTTAAATCAGCAAGTTACGGTTCACATCAGCCGCACTAGCCGTACCTTTCAACGGCTTTATGGCGCGTAGGTGTGAATCGATTTTATCCAATCGTTTGAAGATCTTTGAAATCATATCCTTTATTTCCTGAAGTTCATTCTTCACATAAGTCCTCTCGAACAGTTTGATCCACCGGTATGCGGTTTCCTTCGCGCATCCTAGTATCGTTGCTATCTCCTCAGGGTCTCGGTATCCCTGGATGTATAGTTCTTCGACCTTCTTACGTAACGAATTAGCTATTCTCCTTTCCATCAAACCTCCTTTGTATGTTTTCCAGAATTCTGGAGATTGTCGCCTTTCGGTAGATACAGCCGATTACAGTAAATTTTTGCGCATGGCACTGTAATAGGAGCGTACCAAACCCCGTCTTTTGAGATCGGTACAACCTCGTACTCGTAGGGCGAATCGCTGGAAAATTTCACACGTAGAGCAACCAAGGCACATGTTTTGCCGATAGCGAGTCGGCGAGCAGCCTTTATAGAAAAGCAACCACTGGGCGTTTTGATCAGCAATCCATCACCGGTCAAGTACCTGGCAATATCATCCGGCTCAATTGGCAAGAGTTCGCCCTCGCACTCGTTAAGCGTGACCTCATCCAAGTTGCTCAAGTCGTTAACCGATAGCCTCCAACTATTGGGGGCCATGCGCATGGAGTCGGACATGATGTCCTTCCTGATCTCAGCATCGCTGTTACGTGCCAGCAACTCACAGAACTTTTCGCGTTTGAATGCAGCCGGTCGAAATGGTCCGATGAAGTAGGCTGTTCCATCCCTACCACCGAACCATTCGAGCCCGATGAATTTGGCGAAGGTTGCATCCACAATCCAGTCAATTGTAGTGCCATCGATCTTCAGTATTTCCAGCTCTTTGCTGGTGAATCTCAATGGCACGAACTTGATGTATGAATGGTACGCCGGAATCATCAAGACATCTCCACAACGTCGCCGAATGGCGGCTGTCGCATCGGCTTGATTGACGATACCCAAAGTGTCGGAATATCGACACTGTAGCTTGGAAAGGTTCCTTCCAAGTCTGTCAGTACTATGATCATGTCAGGCACATAATCAAGTGCCCGGATCTCGTCAAACACCGGTATGAAGTTAGTGCCGCCTCTGCCGGTGATTTTCGGCGTCCACAGTTCACCTTGCGTCACCTGTTCGACATTGTACACTTTCGTGTCGAACGTCATGAAGCATATTCGGTGGACGCCTTGTTCTTCGCGAATCGCATTAACTTCAGCGACAAACTGCTCTAGAGTGTTGGTGTCGATCGATCCTGACGAATCCACAGCAACAACAACACTTGTGCCTTCCTTCTTAGTCGATGGAAGATACACGTCAGCAGAGAGCAGTTTTCTGTTCGGTCTGGACCAGGAGAAGTCAGAAACCGTATTCTGTGCCACCCACTTCCTCAGCAGGTCACGCCAAGGAACTTTGGGTTTGAGCTCCCCCTTAACCAATTCCTCTATGCCAAGAGGGAGTCGTCCGGCAAGTCGCGCCGCATTTGCGGCCTCATGCAATCGACGCAGCCACTTCTGATCGGCATCCTTCATGCCTGGAGATTGGCCGCTCTGCGGCACCACCTCGCCAAAGTTCCAATTATCGTCTTTGTTGCCGGAACCTCCCGTGTTCCCGGATTGACCTTGACCAGAGCCGGTTGCGCTCCTCAGCGACTCGTATATCGCTTCGGCTGTCATTCCCTTGTAGTTATGATCCAGCAGCGCCTCTTGCGGGAGACACAAACCAGCTTCGGTGACTAACAGGTTGACGGCATAGTCAGTCGCCATGTTCCAGAGTTTACGGTCTCTGTTCTGCATGCGCGCGAAGTGGCGCAGTGCGCAATGCATCACCTCGTGCGCGACAATCCCCTTAAGGTTGTCCATGCTCGTTTCGAGCATGGCCTTGGGGTTATAGTACAGGTATTCGCCATCAGTCGCCATATAGGCTACTTCGTCTGACGGCTTCAGCTTCAGGTTAAGCGACAGTACGCCGAAGAAAGGTGAGACTTTCAGCAATGCGTTCCTTGCCAGCCTAACCCTGTTCTCCGCATCTATTTGCATTTCGCCTCCATATAAAATGGCGCTCGGGGCATAGCCACAGCCCCGAGCGTAGATTGTCAAGCAACAGCCTTAGCGAGTATTTCCTCAACGCTTTCGAGTCGGTCCTTAATGGACTTGGCCGACTCGACGGTCTTCCTACGGAGCACATCGTCGTCGCGCAGGTCCTGCGGTTCGATCCGGCAAATAGCCTTATCAATCTCTTCGCACAACTCGACTATTTGCTGGTTTCCGGTAACGTTGAGCGCCGGTATGATTCTGAGCAACTCGCGCAGGTTAAGCACGGCGGAGTCTCTGAACGAGTTGACGACCTTGCCGTTGCTGTCCCTACGGTACGGCTCAACCCTGTTGACGAAATCCTCTACAGCAACACGCAGCCGTTGTACGATTTCCAGCACGGACTGCGCTATGGACGAATAGGCCGCCTTCTCCGCTTCCCTCTTAATCTGCTGCCTCTCTTCTTCCGAAACACCAACCCGTATGTCATTAGGGTCGGAGAGAGGATACACTTTGACCGAGACGCGGGCCTTCTCCCTGAGCTGCTCAACGTCAGGCCAATCCTGCTCCTTGAACAACCCATTGAGTTCGCGCTTTGCTTGATCGCGAAGCTCCGGCACTCGCGGCAGAAACTCATAGATGTAGGCATCCAAGAGTTTCTGTTTGAGCTCGTTTATCTTCCCGACAATTTCCATGTACTTGTCCGCAGCGAACATGCGGACGCCGCGGTCAAGCCAAGGTACAGTGTGCTCCTTATAGTACGTGTAGAGTTGCGACCTGAGCTCGTTCACCTTTTTAAGCTCAGGGATTTTCTTCGGGTCGAGCAGTTTCTTTTTGTACTGCCCGACACGTGGATCTACTCTGTAGGTTTGACCGATGAAGTTCTCAACCTCATGATCATCGGTCGTAGCAGACCAGAACCCCTTTATTGAGAGGCTAATCAGTAACGCCTTTTCTGCAAGCATGTTATTCTCCTTTCATCCAATAATGAAATCTTTGTTCCTGATCGCCCACTCTTGGAACGATCGGGTATGGGTTATATTCTTACCGCTAGCGAGAATATCCTTAACGGTAAGAACTTGGTACTCCGGCTCCGTCCTACCAATGTAGGTGAAAACGGCATCCAGGTTGTTTTCGTTAGCCACCCTTGCCATCGCTACCGATACCGCGTACATGGCCGATGGCTCATCGGGGACTGGCGCAGTAGCAGGTGCCATCAGTATGTAGTCAAGCGAGGGCAAGGATTTGTACAAGGTGAGGTAAGCCGAAAAATCCTGAGCAGCGGATGCGCCAACGGCAGCGCTTATCACTTCAAACTCAACGTTGCTGGGGACTTCGAAGCTCAGGACACGAGACAATTTCTCCCATGTTCTGGGAGACGGGAACGCCTTATTGGCTCTGACGCACGATCGGCAGAGCTCCCAAGGGTTGAGAGCCGAACGGCACAGGCCACACACACTGGAGAATGACGATGAGTTGTACATCGGATAAAGCATGTTTTGCTTAAACCGATGGTACCCAATCACTGCCGGTTGCAATCCGCTGGTGATAGCCCAAGAGCACCAATCGTCAACAGAAACCTCCACCGTTATATGGTGGAACCGATTGGCCAGCGCTGACGGCATAGCCTGCGCCGCCGCCCCATCAGTCGTGCGATTACCCGCCGCGATGAAGTAGACGTTACGTGGGAATTTGATCCCGCGTATCTCACCGTGCAGTATCATCCTGTAGCAATTTGCTTGCGACGTTGGCGGCAATGTCGTCAAGTCGTCAAGCAACACTATCGTTGGCTTGTCATCGAATACGAAATGATCCGGCGGGCACCAGCGAGTGACCCACTCCTTTTTCTGTTCATTGTACTCCTTGAATGGTATGCCGGATGCGTCCGCCGGATCGTACAGGTAAGCCATGTCAAAGACCTTCAGGTCATGACCGGTGGCCTCAGCCACCTGCCTAACGAGGTCGGTTTTCCCGACACCTGGAGGACCTTCGAGCATGACCGGCTCCCTGGACGGGAGGTAGATGTTTGATAGGACCTTTGCTATGTCACTATGCTTCATTATTATCGTCTCCAGAATTCTGGACATGCCGCTCAAACCGCAGCGGCTTGCCGCTGTGCACGTAGTGTGTGAACAGTTCCACCACCTGCACAGTCATTGGGTTTATCCCGCACTTGCGCCGCAGGAATTCACCCCTGCTCATTCCGTCAGGTAGAACTTCCCGCAGCACTGTCTTTACCAGGATTCCTTCCGGCGTGTCGTATGCTTTGAACACCGTCGCCACGACTACCGGTGGCGAATCGTCTTCCTCATTGTCTTGTGGCCTCCCATATTCCGAGAAGGTCACATATGCCGTGTAAGGCTTTTCCTCTGGCATTTTATTCCTCCTTAAGCATTATTCCGTTATGCCACCATTGCTTCCTTCCATCGGGGAAGATTACTGCCGGGCCGTCGTCCCGATGTAGGACGCCATTCCTCCACCACTCCTTATGGTGTTCCGAGTATATGACCGCCGGGCCACCTTCTCTGTGGAGTAGACCGTGTCTGTACCACATATATTGGCCGCCGTCCCATACCACGGCAGGCCCGTATTCTCTGTGTCGTTTGCCATCCTTCCACCAGGAGCACCATCCAGTGAGTCGATACAGTCTGTCGGCAAGCTTGTCCGGCAAATCCAAATTCACCGCAATCCAGACAGCCACGCCGGGGTAATGATCGACTAACTCCTCTACGGTACGCATAGCAGATCGCAGCCACGCTATTGCGTCGCTGCATACATCCCTTTCCTCTAAGGCGCTAATGATCCATTCACCTATGTACACTTCAGCGGCTCCCGTGTTCCATGCTTGCTTTAGGCACAGCGCACGCATAGGTGCACTGGCCGACCCACTGGTGTTGCGGCCAGCCGTGCAGATTCCCGCGTGACATCTGCATGCGACCGCAAAGGGATATCTCCCATCCGGGGAGCGCCCGGACGGCGTAGACTATGCGCATCTTCCAGTGCGTTATAGTCCAGCCGTCCGGAACTTGCCCCTTAGGGAAAGCTTTGTACTCCTGTTCGGTATCGATAGGGCGCGCGCCTTTAGGCGGATCGCCAGGGCAAGACGTCGCGCCCCCACATACAGGGCAACGCACACTAGATGGCCTCGACAAATCCCTCGTGGATGTAGGAATCAACGAGGGTAACCTCTCCGTTCGGAAGCGTTTCCTCCCGTGTGACTTTCCGCTTGTACTCGTACAGCGGAACCAGCCCACGGAACTTCAGATCCCGCTCAAGTTGTGGCAACATGTACGGCCACGCATCAACCAACACATATCCCGTCTCAGGTGCGACAGCGTTGGCAATGTCAGCCAGATCACTAGCCCTGTACATCAGGGTAGCCCGCTTGGGCATACGTTTGAACGTGAGCAGCCCTTGGATAGCGGCCTTAATGACATCGGGCGGATCGTAGACGCCCGCCGATTTCAGTTCCGCATCAGGTTCGCCATACCCGAGGTAGAGTATGCCGTCCTGCGGGACGGTATACTCCACCTTATTCAGCGAGCCCAGTTCACCACATCCGGGGCAGGTTCTCAGCAGGTTATCTCCTTTAGCGCCAATAGTATCAATGTGGTTGCACGTCGAACAAATAATGATCATTTTTCCTCCTAATTCCTCATAGGCGTGAACACATACTCCGAGTCAGGCGCGATCGCATAGATCGGCGAACTCGGACTGGTGAACCCAAAGCGCTGGTTGCTCTTAGAGGAGTTCAGCGCTGTAAGCAAGTAACGTCCGTCAAAGGTAAAACTGCACTCATTCCCAACGCCCTGATGCACGGAGACGGGAGCGAGGACTTCGCCACCACCGTTAACAGGCGATATGGTGGCGAAGACACCGGATGTAGCGAACTTGAAGTGTGGTTTCTTCTTGTTCAGTGCCACCATATTCTTCAGGGCATTGGCGAGCCTGTCGCGATCGTTGAAGGAGAAGCAAACTTTGAAGTCATACTTCTCCTTCAGGATGCGGCTGCAATCCGGGAAATTCCTCAGGGGTGTTGCGTAAATGATCGCGTAACGGTGCAGTCTGTCACCGATCCTGGCGAATCCGAGAACGGCAGTGCACCCATTATTGGTCTGCTCGAACGTGAGCGACTCACATCCGAGCTTCCGGATGGTAGAGAGCACCTTGCTCGGGAGCTTGATGCTCTCAGACAATTCGGACCCATCAAGCGCGCGCTTGATGAGTCGGTATCCGTCGGTCGCGTAGATCGCCGGGATCCCCCACTTTCTGTCGATCTTGTCAATGTAGCAAAAATCGGCATATGTGCCAGACGAAGCGATCTCATACGACACATCGGCATAATCCCCGTAGAGGGAGATCTTGCCAATGTGCTTGGTCTCTTGCCCGAACATCCGAGCGGGGGATCTGTCGGGGACCGCATCCGACAGTCTGTCGAGACGCTTGGTGTCTCCGCCGAACCGCTTGAGTTGTTCGAACACCTTAGCGGTGTCGGCCCCGCTGTACGCGGCGACCCAGCGGTAGACGCTCCCGGCGCCGATCTTGCTTCCCACCGCAAGCTGGTTGTGCGCCCGATCATAGATCAGGTTCACCTCGGACTTGCGGTTGAGGCCAGCAAGTATGCTGGCAAGTTCCTTGGTTTGCCGATAGTCGAGCACGCACTCGCTATTGGATGCAACCATAGCGAAGTACGCGACCGTGCGTTCGAATCCAACCTTGGGCTCGTAGATGAAATAGATCCCGCCGGGGCTCAGTACGGCATACTCCAGATCGCCGTTCACAAACGGCCGGAGCGCCTTAAGAAACTCATCGGCTCTCATGTTTCCCTCCTTTCCTGGAGCGGACCCACCCCAGGGACTGTTCATCGGGGAGATCGTATTCGATCTCCTCTTTAAGTTGTCCGGGGTTGCGCTGCGGGCCCCTGATCAGCCAATGCTTATAGAGGCCGCATTTGGCGCAGACGTAGGTCCCACAATAGTTGGACGCGCCGCAGTCCCGAACACCAGGGTTTTCGGCCAACCCACCAAGCCACTTAGGCGACCGCCAATCGTGGCACTCATCAGTAGAACCACACTCGGTCTCAGGCGGTTCAGGTTCAGGGCCAACCTGAACCTCGTCATCCCACTCCTCTCCAGTGCGGGTGTTAGTCACAACAACCCGCACCATCTGGGGCTTCGGGTAATACGCATCGGAGACCCATTCGATGGCGTATTCGACGGCCTCCGACATGCACTCTGCGGCGATCTGAGTGGTGGCGCCATTGGATTCCCAGATCTCGTAGATATCGTTCATTTTCATAAAACCTCCCTAGGCTAATCTCTTTTCCAGTCGAATTGCTTTCCACGCACGGGTGCCAGGGAACCAGTAGCTGAAGCCGGAACGGCGAACTACCTCCCTGCCCCAAATCTCCCTTGCTCTCTGAATGCTGGTCACGCGCTCTACCAGGTAGCGCGGCAATGGCAGTTTGTTGAACGCCTCACCACGCCATAGCTGGTATTCATCTCCGAGCTTCCAGCCCATCGTGTCGAGGTACATCCTGGCACGATGGAGGCGGTCAAACCCGAAGATCCCTGTGCCCTCGGGCGCTAATATGGTCTCGCCCGGGGTATAGATGATCTTGGCCGACCCGTCAGCCAGAGGGGACACAAGTTTGTTCCCTTCGACTCGAACGATCTTAAAAGCTATCATTTGGACTCTCTCACTGAGATGAATTCGCTGATGGACTCCTCGGTGCACTCGTCCAGAATCCTGGACGGAACACCGAGTTCCATCAACCGCTCTTGGAGTTTCTCCCGAACCAACCTGCGATTGGTCCGAGAGACGATGGAAACGGACACCCCCTGGAGATCAATGGAGGTTGCGCCGAGCCGTTTGAACTCATCAAACAGCTCACCGGCCGCAACCGCCCTCTGAGCCTCCAGGGCTTTGATCTGGCTGTGGAGGTTCACATACTCCTCAGCCAGATGACGCAAGCGATCCTGCGCCCTTATTTGCTTAACTGTGACCTTGTTCATATATTGACCTCGCTTATCAAAAATCACGATAAACAGTATAACGGACATAGCGCGCGTTCGCTATTTGCTTTGTTTTCAAGCACTTGCACTGATCATCTATAAACTACCACTCTCCAGAATTCTGGAGGGTTTCACGTGGAACCACAATATCCAGAATTCTGGAATACCCCAACATGAGGTATGGATAGAGAATTTATCTATAAAGGAAACAAATACATCCACCCAGGCGCATAAGGGAAAAACGCATGCATAACCTCCCGTGTGAAACCTGAGCAGCGTCCGCAGAGATAGCACGCCCAACCAACAGAAAAGAATGGCGAAAGGTAGATAGAAGCGAAGGTGAATATATAGGAAGAGGGGAAACCGAAAAAGGGTGGAAGTGGACAAATCCAGAATGTTGATTTTAAAGCACTTAGCGAATCGCGAAAATTCGCGATACCATGTTATGCGAGTAAAAAAAATTCCGCGAAAGGAAAGGATATGAGAATTAGTGAAAAGGCAGTAAGGGAAATTTTCTGGCCCACCAAACAGGTGGGCCGGATAGAAGATGTTTTCGGTGAGACCCTCATGGTTGATGGGCTCGACCACTACGTGAGGGTAGACAGACGTAGTGGCGGTGGCGTGATGTTCTTTAGGGCACCCAAAGGGGTGCGTCGGAGATCCCGCTTATGGGAGTCGTGGTTCTTCTACGAAGGAACGTACTCCCAAAGTGGCGAGGACTTCCTGCGGGATTGGATCCGCAGCATGAAGCCCCGCATCCTGCTGAAGGGGCCCGAAACAGAAATAGATGCCATCGATGCCCTGTACCGCCTGGTGCAGGGGGAGGACTATGATCGTGCGATTCGGGTGGCGGGTTGGCCGAAGGCCAACGAAGCCACCAATCTCACCATCGCACGAATCGCGATGGACTTTGAGAGGGAAAGGGGTTCCCCCTTCCCGGGGGGAATCTGGCTGAACTGCGGGTTCAGCACAGATAACGACCTCCCGGATTGGGAGGTCATACCTGCCCCGATGGTGTTCCCAGAGACCCCGTGGCGCTATGAGTTGGCCCACACCGGTGGGTGCACAGTAGCGCAGAAGGCGTTCCTTCTCCCCGGGAACGCCATACACAGGGAAGGGGTTGAAATCCCGGGGACGAGGACGTTCACCCCACTCGATGAGGTGATCCGCGTTCTTGGGTTGAGGGACTATGCCACCGAGGAGGACGGTGGCACGGTCCGCGTCACAGAAAGGGAGTGGCGCTATGGCGCGTAAACAGAATAGGATTCTCTTCTTTCCCCTGAGGACGCAGAGTTCCACAGGGGAGGATCGACTTAGCATTATGGCGGGACCGTCCGCCCACTGGTTGGAGTGGGTGTTGTCCTACTCTTCCTTCGGGCACTGGACGAAGCGCACGGTGCCCGAGTGGGGTAGGGCGGGATTCAGTTCATACGAGGATTGTGTGAGAGAACTTAAAAGGAGGGAATATGGAAGGGACACTGGAGAAGCATCGTGAGTTTGGGTGCATCCTGTTGGACGATGAAGGGTGCACCGTGGTTAATGGCAACCGGGTGTATTTCCCGGTTAACAAATGGGTGGATGTCCCCGGTGGTATTAACGTGGCCATCTACCACGGCATTGAGAGTACCGGGAACGGTAAGGTAGTTGGGCACTTCGAGTGCACCCGGCGGGATTTCTGCACCTTCGAAACCCCATATGGGATGCACCTGTTCAGGCGGGTACGGCGGTTGGAGAAGCCGTGCCCTGAAAAGCTGACGCCCCTTCTCAGGGGGGAGATAGCGATTAGTTGCTACTGGCTACCCCTTGAGGAGCGGGTTCGCCTGATCATGGGAGCCCCCGAAAATTATCGGGGGTATTTCACAGAACACACCCGTGAGCTTGATCCGGGGACCAGGTTTATCATTGCGATGTCCTCTACCCCATATTGGCGGCGGGGCGTCGCGATGGAGGCTGAGGATCTGAATGAGGAGCAGCGCAGGTTCCTCCTTGCCATGCCAGGCAAGGAGGAAGGGGGTGATGAATGAGTTGCCCATGTCCTGTATGCTCCCATAGGCGGGAGCACTCAATCATGAGGTGGCTGTGGTTCGCGCTTCCTTGGGACTGCGCCCAGGAAGTAGAGCTCAGCTACCTGGAACATCCATGCCTCACCGAGGAGGCGAGGCGAGAAGATATCCGATATCGCCTCACACTCCTAGCGTGGGAGGTGTGGAGGAGGGAAATCACCCGCAGGCCGAGGAAACCATCCGGCCTGCGGCCCAGCAAGTTATCGCGCCGCCGGGGGTATCGGCGGAATAAAGGAGGGTGCAAGTGACTGGCGAGGAGTACACCAAGGACGGACCGTACCCCATATGCGGTGGGGTCACTACATGCCCTGGTGATCCCCCGGAGGGGGCACGGTCGATTGATCTTGATCGAGAGCATAGGCGGTTCTACCGGGACGGTGTCCCGGATGGTTGGACCGAAATCCACTGGAAGAAGCGGTATGCGTTTGCGCTAAAGCCGCTTCCGGGGTGGAAAATACTGGTATGCGGCACAAACACATCTGGGCGACGCCACCAACACGGGTGGCCGGAACACTACTGGGTGGGTATGTGCCGATACGCCTGCGCCGTCCCCGCGGGTGGGGGTGAGGACGGCAAGGTGGAGATTGAGAATGCATGGTGGTAGCTTGTCACGGCGCTATAACTAGTGCCGCCTTATATAGGGGGCGCCGCCTGTCCAGAATTCCGGACAGCCACCTCAATACGGGTGTTGGTTGCAATGACTCCCGTGTGCAACCACCACATCACGCTAAGTGAGTGGTGGATGCACACATGCTACCACCAACCACTAACCACCAGTCAATGAATGGTGGGGTGGTGTACACCTCCACATAAAAGGTGGGGTGTGAGGATGTGGGTCGCGCTAAGTTATTGAAACGAAAGCGATTAGCGTGACAAATTGTCACGGCGCTATAATGAGTGCCGTGAAGTGAAAAAGTTCTAGGGAGGGAATATGGAAAGGGAAGTGGGTATCTGCACCGCATGCGACACGGTGTATGTTATGGGGATCGATGATCCCCGCACGACCTGTGCGGACTGCCTTACTGGCTACGGCCTACAGGTGGTGTGGTTCAGCATACCCGAAGAGGGTGTGCTGAATCTCACACAGCACCAGGCCACGCCCGAACAGGTGGCCGCGGGGGTATATGAACCGCCATCCCCCGCGAAGGAAATCATCAGCCGGTTGCTGACCTTCGACAGGTTGCCAACCCTGTCGGAGGTTATTTGCAGTGCGGCGGAATTGTCGGAAATCGCCGCCGCACTGGCCACGGAGGGCCAACGGGTAATGATCGGTGGGGCACCATTCTTGATGAGCCACCTGGAAAGTTGGCTCCGCAACCGGGGTCTTACCCCGGTCTATGCGTTTAGCCGACGTGTAGTGAAGGAGGAGATGCTCCCCAACGGGGAGGTTAGAAAAACCTCCTCCTTCGTTCATGAGGGGTTTATCTGAGTGTAAGTGACAGGCGGCAACTCCCTGTGTAGGGAGGGTGCCGCCTGTCCGAAATTCTGGACGCCAGCCTAGCCTGGTGGGGGGAATCTGCCGCCCCCCACCAGGCTTTTTTTTGGCTCAAACTCCCCACCTTTAACCCATTATGGGAGGTGGGGGAGGTGGTGGTGGGGGTGGAAGTAAGAAAGAACACACACCCCCACAACCACCTATATAATAATGTTGTCGCGTATGGAGGTATCCGCCACTACCTACATAGGTGGGGATTGCTCCCGTGTGAAGTCCCACCTTTCCCACTTTCTTTGTGACGGCCACAACATTTTTTTTGGCCTTCAACCCACCACCTTCACACCTTTCTAAGAAAGGTGGGTGTGAAGGGGGCCCCCACCCTGTTGTTGTTTGCACCTGTGTGGAGCCACCACCTTCACACCTTTCTTCGCGCGTCGGCAAGATGAAGAAGCTTTAATCCGGCAAAGATTAAAATTTTTTAATGTTTCAAAGATTAAGATTTTTTAATCTATCGCTTCAGATTAAGGTTTTTAAATGATTGAAGCGATTAGCATTTATTCATCCTAGCAGTATATAAGAATAGGATACTTATTGTTGCGCGCGATAAAAGGCTAAGTAGTTGACAACAAATGGATTAGCGCAAGGTTAGTTAATGTCATACACTAGAATCATGATGAAGTCAAGGAAACAGATCAGGCCGTTGGTAATAACGGTCGATGGGAGGGAGGTCAAAATGTACCCTCCCGTCCGGCGCGTTGTTATCAACGGCCGCCCGGTGCTAATCGATTGCACCGGGGACATGGCACCTGACCCAGTCGCGGACTGGGTCATACGGCGACAAAAGGCTAAGTAGTTGACAACAAATGGATTAGCGCAAGGTTAGTTAATATCATATACTAGAATCGCAATGAAAACACTAGACCTCTTCCTTAAGTTCCGGCAATCGCTCATGGCCGAGGGCAAGAGTCGGGGATCGGTCTTATGGCCGTACTCCCGTCTAAGCTCCGGCCATAACTTGCCGGAATTCCTTATCTCAGCGGGGATCGCGGATCCCCGCTCGGCCATTGATACCCTGGTTAACCAGGGAAAGATAATCCGGACGCCCTGGAGAGGGCCGTCCGGTCGCAAGGGCGTATTGCTGAGCCCTGCGACTGAGGCGGCTACCTCGAAGGGTGGCCGGAAAGGAAAATCGATGGCTGATTCGGCGCAGCCCGCCAACCCGCAGGCGGTCTCGGCGGACCTGGAGTCTATTATAATGGAGGTCCTCAGGCGACTTAAGGCCTGAGGACCTCCGGGGAGTGGGCCCCTGCGAGCGGGGCAGGGTACCCCACTCCCCCTTTTTTTGTCTAAACGAAAGATTAAATTTTTTTAATCTTTCGTTTATTAACTTTTTT